>Ga0041059_1003179_pt1 | contig 11477 bp, 6 predicted proteins | sample AraColnosormetaG_FD_56232 | JGI IMG/M metagenome (GOLD analysis project Ga0041059, IMG submission 56232) | Arabidopsis roots microbial communities from North Carolina, USA - Col MF nosort | ecosystem: Host-associated > Plants > Roots > Unclassified | place: USA: North Carolina | collected 2013-09-02 | reverse complement strand
TTTTTTTTTTTTTTTTCGTCAACGTAGTATCGTACGTATACATTAGGAATTATTCCTCTTTTTGTATATTCATTCTGTATATGACTTGATATTAAGGTCTTCGTATGCTTCATGATTTGTATTTTATGTTTAACGATAGCTTAATGGATACTTTAACTTGGAGATAGTTTCAACTTCTAACCCCTTTAACATTCGTGAATTGTGACAACAAAGTATTTATAAGATTTCTTGTCACAACTATCGTCTACTGGTCACTAAATCACTATATTAAGATAGGTGATTATTCTGATTTGGTTGTTCACGTCATCCAAACTAAATTTGGCTACATTCGAGTCATAATCTCCATTTACTAGTGAATAACTTATAAGAAATTAATGATTTTTGTTTATGAATCCATGCTCACACAAATAAACCCCCAAAATCCAAATGTTCGTTTACAAAGAAATCGCTTATTTACAAAAACAAACTTGTATTATATTCCCCCAAAAAATAATTTATAAGTCCTTCCTATTATCAAAACTCTTACAAATAGTCTATAGATTAAGCAAGGTTCATGTGCCGACGCCTTTTTTCAATCTATGTAACAACGAGTCTTGTACCAACTACCAACTCTTACTATCTTCTTATACGGTTCATATCATATGCTTCACCAAACAATCACACAATCACTCATTTCTAATTGTCTCGGGTCGATTCTAGAGGCTCGCGCTGGAGGGTAGTAAAATGACATGCAATGTTCCGTTGTTAGGAGGAAGTTGCAAACGAAGAGGAAACAGCTTGCCGTTTAAAGGACTACGAGTACACACCACAGCGTCTTCCATGCACGTTTCTTCTCGCAATGTCTGAGTCAGCTCCGCCACGCTATTTCCTTTAAACGTGAAAGCATATCCAACGGTTGTTTCATCTTCCACGTGTCCTTCCTCGTCAGCGACATGGTAATATATGGTTCGTCCATCAGATTTAGGCGGAGACTCAACCGACTGGTCAAAATCAAAATCAAAATTTTCAATAACCGGAAAACGGTACAACTGTAATTTTAAACAAAACCAAAGGTGTTTTAGGAATTTAGGAAAAGTACTCACATCTGAATCGGATCTGTCTGAAAGAGAAGACGAAGTCCTTGGAGACTCAGCCGACAACGGCGAACTCGTCGGTCTCCGATGCGGCGGTGGAGACGTCGTCTTCGGTGGCGGCGCTTTCGCAGACTCCGTCTTGAATTCGGAATCAGTCAAGATCTCAACAACATCAACATCCCAAGAAATCGAATCCTGAGTAGCAGACAAATGAGGAACGTCGTGTGTGACCGAGTTTCTCCAAGGAGGAAGACCACCATTACCTCGTAAATAGTTACCAGATCTAGTCCTAAGCTTAATCTTAGACCCTTCTCTAAGCGGTTCCCACTCAACAGACGAATCAACCCGACTCAGTTTCAACTGAATCACTTTCTTCCCCGTAGCCCCGAGCAAGAACCGCTCGTTAGAAGCGGTTAAGTACTTACCGTAACAGCTTTTAAGACGAATAACATGGAAAGAATCACGAACCGGTTCGACGGTCCATCGAGCGTTTTTGGTAGATCCGTTACGGTTTTGAGTTACGGTTTCTTCATCGTCGTCTGCTGTTAGATACTTGTTGTGACTGTTACGCATTCGAATAGCTTTTGCTTTCTGGAAAAATTCCATTGCTGAGACAGATACTGGTGTTTCTTTTTGGTTGAAGCTACTCGCCGTCGACTTCTGTAACAACAGAGAAGGGGAAATGAGCGAATAGTGATAAGAAGAAGAAGAAGAAGAAGTGAGAGATATGGTTATTTTATATGTGTGGTGGATCTGACACTGGACTGGTCTAAATTGGGTTTTTTAGTTTTTTACGGTTACGCGGACTAGGTAAGGTAAGAAATCTGGAAAAGTCGTTGCTAGCTGGATTAGAGCGCGTATCTAATATCCACGTCAGCAGAAATTTATGATTTGGATTTCTTTCCTTATTAGTATTTGTTAGAGCTTGTAACGCGTTGTTGTTTCACGTGTTTTGGATTTTGTTACTTTGTAATGTTTGTAAATCTTGAGATTAAAGTTAATTACGAGGATTCCAAGACACCAACTATTGTTAATTTAAACAGATTTTCAAGAAACAAAGCAGGATTTAGATTGTAACTAAAGTTTGTATTTGATTATATATAAAAAAATCAATGCTTTGAATTTTTCTTTAAAAAATTTGGTGTTAAATCTTATAGGAGAAGATGAAAAAAATTGGCCTTAAATTGTGTTTTATTTTTCTATATATCTATTAATTACTACAATGACTTTGTGAAAACTTTTATCAGTTGGAACAATTTTCTCTTACATATCTTCCAATCATTCATGATGTTTATTTCAGATTCTTCAATTCATAGAAGATTTAAACATAATACTAGGAGTCAATGTTGACTATTGAAGATTCATTTGAAATAATAATAAAAGGTATGGTACATACATTTGGTAAACTTTTATTTGCTATGTATATAATAATCTATATGAAGAGAATAAATTACGATAGAGATAGGTAACCAAATTTCCCAATAAAGTATCATTTTACATTGTTACTCTATACTTTTTCCATTATCTTTTAATTTTTCAGTACGTATTTAGTTCTATGATAAGATCAAAATCGGAACTAATGGACGTAATTCTTGATGAATAATATGTGATTTTCAGTTAGATTATAAGCAATTATGTGGTATAAGCAAATCAATATTAAATGGAAAATATTGAAAAATATAAATAAATAATTAAAAAGATAAAAGTATATGCCCTTTTCCCCAAAAATAATAGTGTCCCTATGCCATAAAAGAATGGATCGAAAAGATAGGATTTAAGCGAATATTTAGAAAATAAATCTATAAACCCTTGCCCGCAAGAAAGACCAAGAGAGGAAATTCATGAGTGTGGGACTCTCCTAATTGCATCCCTGGACCATATGCTCCATCACTAAATCATAACTACCAACTTTTTTACCTTACTTTTTGTTACACTTGTCTTATGTTAACTGGCACTAGATTTGTTTATCTTAAGCCATTAGGTACAAGTTTTTATTGTTAAGGAATAATAATCGTATTTTTCTTCTTTAATCATCCTTAGGTATAGCTTTTGTAAGAAATATACAGTCACTTAGTTACATTTTAGAGGTTCTACTACAAGCATTTCAAAACTATCCTTCAATCATTGAAGTAAACTTAAGTTGGATTGTTAAGTGTCATATTTTCAACTATAGTCTATTATAATAGATAAACTAATCAAAACTATACAATTAAAAAATCCTATACATTTTGGTGGTATTAGGTTGGTAAAACGATGTGTGTGCTTGTGGAGCATTATCTATGTTAGTGGAGAAAAGAAATGATACAGATCATGTAATTTTCTTTAAATTGTAGATACTAATACGGGTAATCCTCATCTTTTTTTCCATATGTTCATGCATGCCAACTAATTTCTTATATACAGAATTGTCTAAGTTCAACTCACAATAATAAATTTCTATATTAGCCTTAATTTAAACACAGAAATTAAGAAAAACTAATCAATGCACACTGAATAAAAGACTTAGTCAAACTTACCGGTTTTGAGGACCATCTCGGAGACGTAGATAAACCAAGAGAAGCAAACCGGCTAATACTACTCTTCGTAGACCTGGCAGAAACAGGTGACCCGGGTTCTGATCCGAATTCAGACCCGACCGGAGAAGAAACAGAGCTTTCATCACCATCAGACATGTTTTCAAGATCAGAACCATCAATAGTTATAACATCCCAAATCAACCAGTTCTTTGTCTTTGACGTATGAGGCTCATCGTGAGTAACAGAGTTTCTCCACGGCGGCGTTCCACCGTTAGCCCTCATCCACTTACCGCACCAAGATTTTAGCTTCACCTGAAACCCATCTCGCTCCGGTTCCCACTGCGTTTGCCAATCCATCAGCTTGTTAAACGACGCCGTTTGAGTCACTTTCTCACCGGTCATACCTAACAATAACGGTTTGTTGCTCGCCGTTAAGTACGTGCCGTGGCTGCTCTTTAACCTTATCAGATTAGGTTTATCGACGACGGGCTCCACCGTCCAAACGGCACGCCGTGCATCTCCTTTACGGCTTTGACGGATGGTTTCTTGGTCATCGTCGGCGACTAAAAACTTATCTAGGTGGCTACGTAACTTAACGTTGTTACCTTTTGTGAATAGCTCCATTTTTTCTTTTGCTTGAGATTTTGAAAGAAGAAGAAACAAAAACAGAGAATTTTAAGTTTGTGAAATGAAGGAGAAAGATGATGTTTGTGTTTGGTTATATAGTTTAATGACAAAAAAATAAGACAGAAAAAGCCTGGCTAAAAGGGTACTTTGTAAGTTAATAGTCGGAGGGATTATGCAGCTCGCAATTATTTAGAAATTTCGCAAAATCAAATGAAGAAAAGACTAATGAAAAAGTATTACGAAGGTTCTCCTCCACCTACGTAACTTGTTGAACATTTTACCTCACGCGCGTAAAGAACGTGATGTGAAGACTTTGATAGAAAATGTCTTAGGTTGTGGTTCAATGTTGGTTCTTTGTTTAAACCGGTATCCGGTTATAGTATAAGGTTTTATGGATGTGATTACAGTCCTGTGTGCGTGATAACTGATAAGTGTCTTTTGATCCCTCTAGTAATGAGTCTATGGACCTTATCGTCGATAAATCCGCACCATAATTCAAATCTTATCAATGTAAATTTGAGAATTTAAATTAATGAGGGAAATGTAAACTCATAGATTCATGAAAACCATGACGATCATGTAATATTGATGAAAGATCAGTTCAGCTAGTTAAATTATGTTATATGTAGCTCCATAATTGAATGGAATAATTATATAATCATAGAAGAAATCAGAATACTACAATAAAACTTCATATTAAATGTTGTGAAAAGAATGTATTTATGAAGAGGTAATGTAGAGCGCGTGGGCTTATTGTGTAGAATTGTCTCTTTTCCGTAGATAGAACCAAGAAAGTCATGAAGTAGACTTGTGAATATTTGTGTAGAATAATTTAGGATTAGTACATTTTCTAAACAGTTGCATATAAATAGATCTAGATACACACAACACATTGCCTTGTTATATACGTGTGACTCCTATCTTTCTGGATAAGCCGAAAAGTATTGATATCAGATTTTTTGGCAACATGTCATAGTTGAGTTTTTAATTTTTTTATATCCATTGGTTGGCTTATGTGGCCGACGTAGGGCTTTGAGAGACTCGGTCTTAATTTGTACCTTCCACACCAAATAAATATATTGGTTTGTTTTCCGGAGAACTCATGAAATTTCAATGTTTTTAGGTGACGCATGTAACTACAAGTCTTAACACTAATTTGTTTATAGTGAATTTCAGAAACATATTAGACGTCTGGTCATTGGTGTATTTTATATGGTATGAGAAAATCACTATAAGATCAACCTTATAAATTCATGGAAGTTTCACGACTTCTTGTTTAAGTGATACACTGATGCATGTAATTTACATGATGTGGATGTGGTTTCGGGTCTGGAGAGCTTACGGGTTTCGGTTCAGAACCTCTTAGTATTAAAAAAAAAAAAGTTACAAGTTTTTAGATATTAAATTACGAAATTAATGTTGGAAGCTTGGTGTAAATTATAAGATATATGTTCGAAAAAAATAATTAATTTTATCAGCCTTTTTGAAAAAATTTATATAGAATTTGCGATACAGTCACTTGACATTTTGGAGATCAATAATGTGGTATTCAATTTTTCTTTGAATGTTATTGAAATAATCTCGTGTATAGGACTAAGATTTAAGTCATTTTATTATTAAAATATAAAATATCTTTATTAAGATAAAAAAAAGTTGCATGTTAAAAATCATATAAAAAATGCAGAAATGGGCGTCCCCTAATCCTTAGACATGTTTCCATGTCGCAATTGAACAACATATCTAACTGTAACATACAGCTTTCAAGATCCATTTTAATGGTCTTCTAGTAGTTTTTTTCTCATAAACATCTTTATAAAATACTAATACAAAGTCAATAGAATGTAAATTTCAATTATATTAACAAAATTATTATTATTCTTATGCATTGACCATAACCATTGACTTATTATAAAACAACAAGACAAATGCCGTTTTGGCGATCAAGCAGACTTGAAATATGAAGATTCCAATGCTTTTGCTTTCTTACCTGCACTTATACCAGCTTTTTCCTTGCCTTCCATTGAGTAACTCTCTTCCTGCCAAAAGAAAGTCAACGTTTCATAAACTGTAGACGTATATGAATCAACTTGTCTTGTCTGGTCATATAAATGACTTACCAGCAAACGCCACAAGAAAGGAGCACCATCTCTCTGTTTGGTCACCTTCTCTAGTACTTCAATAGCTGCAGGTTCGGGTGTTGTAAACGCAGAGTTAGTAGCTGAGAAAACGAAGATATAGCCGAAGTATATGGATATAATAGTGTTTTTGAGGAGTGTACCAGTTGAAGATTTGCCGTTGAGTAACAGCAACTTGTACCAGATTTCATTAAAAACATCCATCTGTAAACCCGATCCTCCAATCACCTATATCGTCACCAAAAGAGACAATAGCATTTGCTGTGTATTCTTCAATAAGTTTTGATTTGACATATATCTTATAAGAACATCGCATTACCTTATAGTTAGCAGCGTCAAAGTCTAATCCAAGCAGTTCTAAAGCTATCTCGTAGTTTCCTTTCCCGTATTCATAAACAGCTTCAGCAAGCTGATTTGAAAGAAAGAAAAAGACGGTTCTTATGATATGACATAGAACTCAAAAAAGTCTCCATAATTGTAAATCAGGATCAGCAAGAACAGACCAGAATCGCTTTCTGCATCAGCTTTTGTTTCTTCGGGTTCATAGCGGATGTTCTGTTAGAGTAATAATATTAGCCAGATGATAAGTCAAGAGACAAAACTCTCCATTTGGAAAAAATGTCACAAATGAGAAAGCGGTAGTACTGACCGGGACTTGAGGCCCTCGAGCAATTCATGTGCTAGTGAAGTTTTTTCAACTTTACTCAATGCCCAAATTGTCGTAATATCAAAAAGCCAGTCTTGATACCACATTGCCTGAACATTCGAAGTTGCACAAATCGTTATTAAAAGAAGAGCAAAATAAATGTATATGAACGCAAGGGCAAACAAGTGCATCACTTACTTTATCAGTCAAAGAGTCTGCCAGTTTCTCTAGTCTGTCCTGAAACCCATCATCTAGTTTACCGCGTGTGTCTAAACGCAACAACAAACCAAGAGCATCCGTATAAACCTGATGTGTAATAGTACAAGTATAAAACATCAGATTGCTAATGGAAGTTCAGTTTTTAAGGGGAAGAAAAATGATAAGGGAATTACATCTCTAGCAACAGCATCGTCTTTCTCCAGCTCTTTCCACATCTGATGATCATATACTTCTTCTACCTTACTTATGTGAGACCCTCCTTCCAAGTAACAAACAGCTACGTGCCACCAATTATGCGAAAACCTAATTAAAATGTTCAAAAATTATCTAGTTTTCTTTAGCAGGTGATTCCAGAGATGATCAGAAGATGGTTCTTACTTGTTTGTAAATGCTATTACCTTAAGGATGAGCAAGAATCCCATGAATCTGAGTGTTCTTCCATGAACTTTACTGCTTCTTTAAAACGACATTCAGTTTGAAGAACATGACATAACTGCCAAAAAGAGACATTATTAATGACATTTTGTATATGGATTACCAAGTAACAACAAAAGACCGGGACAATAAGTGTTGGAAACTCACGGCGTGATGAGCCCAAGAATCGTTTTCGTTGATCTCACAGCCTTTCCTAGCAGCTTCCTCAGCTTCTCTCAAATGTCCAAGCTCAATTAAACAGAATGCAAGCATACCATTAACATAAACTTGGCCTTCATTCTGCGGTAGAATCTGCCAAGTTTACGTTGTTCAGTGAGGGAAGTCAATTAATCAAAGATAGTGATAACAAAGATTCATGTTTTCATTTATAAGTCATGAGGTATCCATCAATTTGATTTCAACATCTTACATACCTTCCGGAAAAGAGGCAAAGAGAGATCGTGTCGACCCATGTAGGAACACAGAGTCTCTACTCTCTTCCAAGATAGCAAATCTTTCGGGAACTTTTTCAAGAGCTGCAAAACATAAAAGAGTTATATACAAGAGTTATAATAACTGCGTCAAAGGAAAGATATATCAAGCTATAGCAAGAAGAACTAATAAGAACAAGAAGCCAAGAAATATCCTAACCTTAGAGTGTAACTCCAAAGCCACATCGTCGTCCATATTCTCAGAGAGTAAGTAACTAACAGCCTCGAAAACTGCCTTCTCATACAGTGTGGCTTTCCCCTAAAACCAATGAATTTCAGAGAGCTCAATGACACCAAACTCATAAAGTATCACGGATTATAGACATGGGATAGCTACAGAGCATCATTTGTTTCACTTAGAATGAATCATAGACACTAAAAGAGATAACAAGGTAGAGCTTACAAGACGGGATTCTGCAGCTAGAGCATATGATCTGGCTCTAACAGGGTCAAAAGAGCTAAGGTAATGAGCAGCCAAAATGTTGGCCAAAACACAATCATTATCATAGTTTGGCGCTTCTAGAATCACCTTCTTCTCTCTTCCATAACCAAGAACCTTCATAAGACGGTGCAACAATGTCACGAAAGATAAAAATCATAACTTTAAGCATAGCAAACCAGAAAAACACAACTTGAAAGCTACAAATATCATCTTTCAGCAAAACAACTTTTTTCCAATCGACAGAACAATCAATACTCTTCGATAACTACAGAAGGAGACTTTACAAAACCCACCACATCATCGAATCGTCTAAAGTATCAAACCATAGAAACTAAAGACAACCCTAATGTGAAAAAGAGAGACGAACCTGGTCAGAATAAGAGTTAATGGAAGCAATGCAATCATCTGAAGAGGTGTTGACCTCATAACCACAGCTAACAAATCTGCTTTCTTCTTTCTGTTTATCGGAGATTACGAAACAGAGTTCACGCGTGAGTCTAATCGAAACAGAACAGACTAATATTTGTTGACCAAAAAAGAGAGAGAGTAATTTATGCACGAAGGACGATGAATTTTCACATTGTTTGAATAATGTTTTTTAAAAAATCTTATGAAAATACCATTTTTTGAATAATATACAGATTTTGCTATTTTTAACACATTGAAATATATGTATTTATGAGTTTATAAATATTACCAAATACTAAATCATAAGAACTACATAAACTTGACTAAAACCAAACAAACTAATAAAACACATGTTAATTATTTTTTGAAGTCTGAAAAATAATAAAATTTACAAACTATTATAAAAATGGCAAAATCCATAAATGCCACTATCAAAATGACAAAATCCATAATTGATTCTTGGTTTTTTAATAGATATGAATTTTCCTATCATTACAGTACAAATATTTGAATAAATATCATGTTTTTAGAAAGTTGAATAGTGCTAACTGCTAACCAATAAACAAACTATATAGTTCAATCCGAATTTCGATCAAAGTTTGGTTTTAAGATGTATCGAAAGTGAAACTTCATACGATATGAATAGTTTGATATATATTTTTTTGGTTTCGAACTTTAGTCAAATATATTATTAGTTTTAAAATAAATTTGGATTTTAGATAATTTTATAGAGTGTTTTTTTTTGTTTAGATTTAGATTTGGTTTTTGGTTATACAAAATATAATTATTACATACTTATTCAAAATAAATATATTTCATAGTTAAATGTTTCTTACTTCATGTATTTGGTTCATAAAAAACAGCATCAAGTAATATAATAAATTATAAATAAAAAATATGACAAACTAAAAAATATATATTTTGAATTCTTAGATCCTCCGGATTAATAATTTTATTATAATACTTAGCATGTATTTTATTATCCTTAGAGTTTAGATTGACGGCATGATTTTGATAAAAAGAAAAAATTAGGGTTTTGAGAATTAACGTTAATATATATATATAGTTTATAATATATTTTAACTTTTATTTTGGTGTTTATGTATTTTTAAAATATATATAGGATTGATTATTTTATAAATTGCTTACGCTACGGTGCTACCGTTCGCAACCGCAAATAATTGTGGAAATGAGCTTTTAAATTCAGTGGTTTTGAACGGTTTAGAAAGGTTTAAAACGTTTGTTTATGATTAATTTTAAACGCTAGCAACCGCAAATACAACTTTTGCGGGTGGGCAGCGGAAGAATCAATCAAACCCTTAAAAACTATTGTCTCTTAACCCATTCTAATTAATTAATTAGGCTAACCCTAAAAGATGCATTCATGGTACTTTTTCATCTGCATGGATCTATTAGTATCGTATATCCAATGGTTAAAAGAATAAATGAGAAGGCAAATGAAATAACCAAAAGATATGCATTAACTACCTAGTCAACCTTATGTATACGGAAGAAAGATAACTTACCATGCATTTCAATGACATGGTACACGAGGCCTCCATTGTTCAATCCCGAAGGAAAACCAAAAAAATTTTGGATATGACCGAAACTTGAGAGGACCCGTTGAGTATTTATTAACTTAGAATGATTTCTTTTTTTGGTAAGGATTAACTTAGAATGATACAAATGAAGGTGGCCGCATATATATAGCTTATGGAAAGTATTAATCGAAGGAGCTATATTCAAATTGCATTTCATTAGAAATTGCGTAAGTATTATATATTAATAAACGTACGACGAATATATCTGGACTCAGATATTTTGATTGCAAATATATTCCCTATATCATATATATATATAAAAAGAAGAAGAAGTAAATTACTTGCCAAACGGAACCATGAATCCTTACACACTATCCAAAATTCCAAAGCAAAGCCATCTAATCCAGCACATCATATGTTATCTTGAGTTCCAATCCCTTTAGAAACAAGGAACTATTCATTTCATTCAATTACAATTAGTTTATCAACCTTTTATTTGTAATTTTATGTTAGATACAATCATATTACGTTGCACATATATAAAAAGAAAATTATACGATCATATTATCACTCTTGTAAATTGTAACTTTAAATAGTTGCTAAATTCAGTTGGAATAATATTTTATTTGAATAATTAATGCTTTTATTGTTATTTTGCTTCGTGTATTCTCCCATCCTCTTTTACAAAACCACTAGATTTTATCCCGCGGTACACCGCCGTGACAATTTATCTTTTTAAAATTAGTATATTTTTTTTTTTGCAAATTGTATCTATCTATAATATATTTTTATTTTATAGTTTACAATTGTTATTAAGTAACGTCGTGCCAAACCCATCCCGCCAAACCCGTCCCGTAAAAAACCATTTATTTATATTAATGTTGATCTTATTTATGATATGTTTATAAATCATTGTCTAAATATTTTTGTCGATGCGGGACGTTGAACCCACACATTTTTTGCTA
>Ga0041059_1003178_pt1 | contig 11480 bp, 7 predicted proteins | sample AraColnosormetaG_FD_56232 | JGI IMG/M metagenome (GOLD analysis project Ga0041059, IMG submission 56232) | Arabidopsis roots microbial communities from North Carolina, USA - Col MF nosort | ecosystem: Host-associated > Plants > Roots > Unclassified | place: USA: North Carolina | collected 2013-09-02 | reverse complement strand
TCCCATTAATATTTAATTACTGTGGGGTTAAGTTTATTAACAGGTTTTAGTTCAGGGTTTGTTTTACTAAAAACATAGTTTAGGGTTTAAAAATGGATCTGACCAAAGTTAAGGGTTTTTTCATTAAATTCCCTTTCAATTTAAAGTGGAAAATTAAATTTAAGTACATAAAAAATCCTCCAGTTACCAGGTGGTGACAAAAAAAAGATTTCCGTTACTGTTAACTTAAGAAACAATTAATTAGAATTTCCTTTTGAATTTGGGAAAAGTATATAAAAAGGAAATCCTAATTAAACTGATTAAATTCCGTAACCGTTTAGATCGTGATTCTAGTTTTTTATACGCTTATAAAAGCTACATAACCTTTCGTTTTCAGCCAAATTCATCACAAAAGAAAAAGAAAAGAAAACGAATTCACAAACTGCTACAGTAATGGCTCTAATTCGTAATCACCCTTCTGCTTCTCTCGGTGAGATCAGACCATGGAAGATCAAAGTGCAGATAGTTAGAACGTCGAAGGGAAATAAGAAAGAATCAGACAACTCCATCGACTTGGTTTTACTCGATTCGTCGGTATGTTTTTATCTGAATTATGTACCTTTAACATGTATCTTTTGTTATAGTTATATATTTCGTAATAGTTGCAAATTAATCAGATGCTCTGCACTTTGGTACATAATAATCGATTATTCATGCAATGACTTAGGTTTTGTAAGGTTTGATTGATTGCACATGACTCGTTTTGACATGTAAAAAAGGAAATCATTATATATTATAATGATCATGCTGTTCACTTTACTTTGTAGAAAGAAATACTTGTAGTACTATAATTTCTATATTTTAATGTTTTGCTAATTGAATTCCAGGAGACAAGAATTCACACAACTATAGATGAAGCTCTTTCTAGATGGATTATGAACATTAGTGGTGATAATATCAACAATCCAAATGATGGAGAAACTGAAATTGATATTTCCAAAGATTTGTTGATAACTGAATCCAAAGATCCTATCAAAACTTTACTGAAAGAAGTTTATGGAGAATATTTTGCAAAGTCCTACAATCCTGATTTTTGTCACGACAGTGCTATTTTGTGTCATCGTGATGACGATGTGGATCAGATTAATGATTATATGCTTTCACTATTACCAGGTAACACGTTTATTGCTTTTCTCTTTTATACTTATATATATATCCTTTTTATGCACATACTAACTACGACATCATTATATCATATCAGGTGAAGAGAAAGAATGTCTCAGCACTGACAGTATTTCTCCAAGCCCAAATGACGACATGTTTGTCCCTCTAGAGGTTTTGAATAGCATCAAAGTCCCCGGATTGCCTGATTTTAAGCTGAGGTTAAAGGTTGGTGCTCCTGTCATGTTACTTAGGGACCTTGATCCTAGCCGTGGTTTTTTTACGGGGACAAGACTTCAAATTACTCGGCTGTGTGGGTTTTTGCTTGAGGCTATGATTATAGCAGGTAATAAGCATGGTAAGAAAATCTGGATCCCTAGGATAGCTTCATACCCCACAGAAACAAATTTTCCTCTTCAAATGCGGCGTACGCAATATCCTTTGAAACTTGCGTTCGCGATGACTATAGATGAAAGTCAAGTGCATACACTTTCCAAAGTTGGTCTATATCTACCAAGACAAGTGTTCTCTCATGGACGACAGATGTTTGTTGCTATATCCAAGGTGAAGTCAAGAGCTGGTTTGAAAGTTCTTATAACAGACAAAGATGGGAACCCTCAGGAAGAAGCCAAGAATGTTGTGTTCAAGGAGTTGTTTCAAAACATTTAGTCGTCGACATTTGGTTGACCTTTTTTTTTTTTTTGTTAAATCTTTCTCTGGCTTACGCAGTATCCTTTCACACTTGCATTTGCCATGACTATAGACCAGAGTCGAGGCCAAACATTTTCCAAAGTTGGTCTGTATCTACCAAAACAAGTGTTCTTTCCTGGACAAAGGTATCTTGCCATATCCAAAGTTAAGGCCGGAACTGGTTTGACCCAATTTCTTATCGCAGAAGAAGCTGAGAAATCCCAGGTAGAAGCCGAAAATGTTGTCTTGAAGAAGTTGTTTTGGAACGTTTAGTCTACAGGTCTTTGTTTTTTCTTTTTCTTCAAAACATCGCATAATTAAGACTTTGGTTTTATCGACTGCTACATGTGTATTAGAATTTGTACCGAAATGTGTGAAATCCCATCGAAAGCCTTTTAACAATTTATACAAAGGAGATCATTGCAATTGGCCTAAGTTCAGGCGTACAAGTGTTTAAAGCATTGATTGAACTCAAATGGGCTTCATCACAACCAACGTGCAATAAATAGCCCAAAAAGTATTTCAAGTAAAACAATAACCTGAAATTATATAATGTTAGTTGTGTATTGAGATGAATCGTGTTTTGGACAACAAGGAAAAGGTTTGGTTGAGCTGTGTTTTCCCTTTTTATATGTGATAGAAATTAGTTTATCAACACTACTTAATTCTAATCAAGAATGATTGAGGCTATATATGATTCGATCTTAAAAGATTTGCATAGCGAGATGTACATAAGTCTACTATATATAAATTAGTGAGAGAAGATTTTGCTAATGAATGTACATATAGTCCTGCACTTAATAAATATAAAGCTAAGTGGTCCAATGGTTCTTGGTACGTTAATCGCATCATTCGTATATTGTATGAGACGCAATTGATCGATCAAATTACACAGCACATACATGTACTAGATTAGGATCCGTGTGAAAATGTTAGTACATATAAAAAAAAATATATCTTGATCGATCAAACTGGAACCTATAACACCGTTGACCATTAGTTTAAAAGCTTCAAGAACATTAGATTTATTGTGGTTAAGGACTTCTAATATCATATTGAAAACCATTTTTTCATTGATATTACTATTTACAAAGCACTATATAGACTAAGTCGCATTTCTTCTAGAATTAGGAATCTTGCCAGACCATCGCCACCACCATTTCACATCTGGAGAAACAATAGAGTTGTTGTAAAAACTAATGTTTGATATTGTTTACCTAAACTATTTGTCTTGATCCGCCAAAGAAACGATCCATTTTCTAAGGTCACTTAACTCCCAACATACAACAACCATTAACAGTTTTAAATAGAGTATTTTTGATGATACACTTAGCATTTGCAAAATCAGAACCTTCTCGTATTAAACTATGAGTATCAGTGATAGAAAATTAATGCTAATATTTTTATTGTGTTTTGTACGGTAATCTTTAAGTATCTACCTCAGTCCTTTTTAAATTGAGGGAGTGAGTGTGATACGGAATCCTGTAATTAATACAAGATATGTATCTCATAAGTCATAACTATAGCTTTTTTCATTGCCAGCAAACATAATAAATATGAGCTAGATGGCATATCTAATTACTACTAGTAGTATTTAGTATTTTTCTTCTAGATTCTTTCTAAAAATAAATCTGATATCAAATCATCAATGATTTATCCAAAATTATTTTGCATTAATACACACAGATATCACAAGAAGATCGGCCTGACACAAAAAAGTTTTATTATTAGTCTCTCTAAACACAATTTTACTCATCCAATTTATTTATAAGCATCCAATTTACATATTAAAATACTCATTTTCTTTGTCTTTCTTCTACCATTTAGCTTTTTGTACATACTAAATTATTTATCTAGAATGATTCCAAAACTTGAGCATAATTGGATGTTTCCCACTGGTCTTCGGAACTTCACCTCTCTACCAATGTGTATATAAATAGACTCAGGGATGTGTGTATCTACTATTCAATTCCACTTTAAGCTTCAAAAGCTCCCTCTCATCACTTCTTTCCATCTGTACTTCTCTCACAAAAAAATCTGCCATGCCTGCCCAAGTGATCGCTGAGCAGACCACCTTTCACTCCGTCCACGACACCATTATGGAGGAGACGAATACAACTTTATATCCTAAGAGGTACATTGTTTGTCCCACGAACTTGAAATTAATTAACAAGAATGAACTATAGTCCATGTCACTTATATACTATAGTGTTGGTTAATTCTCAAAAAGTATACGACCTATAATAATAGTGTTTACACCGTATATAGGTTGGAAGGAAAAGTAGCCATCATAACCGGAGGCGCACATGGAATAGGCAAAGCAACCGTCATGTTATTCGCTAGACACGGTGCCACAGTGGTGATTGCTGACGTGGACAACGTAGCTGGCTCTTCCCTGGCTAAGTCACTCTCATCCCACAAAACCTCCCCGATGGTGGCATTCATTAGCTGCGATGTCTCCGTAGAAGCCGACGTGGAAAACCTTGTGAACGTAACCGTTGCACGGTACGGTAGGCTTGACATTCTATTCAACAACGCGGGAGTTCTCGGAGATCAGAAGAAACACAAAAGCATATTAGACTTCGACGCGGACGAGTTTGACCACGTGATGCGTGTGAACGTACGTGGCGTAGGACTCGGCATGAAACACGGGGCACGCGCTATGATCAAGAGAGGATTCAAAGGCTGCATAATCTCCACGGCGAGTGTAGCCGGTGTGATGGGTGGAATGGGACCACACGCTTACACAGCCTCGAAACATGCGATCGTTGGTTTGACCAAGAACGCAGCGTGTGAGCTAGGCAAGTATGGGATTAGGGTTAATTGTATATCACCGTTTGGAGTTGCCACGTCGATGCTGGTTAACGCGTGGCGAAAGACGAGTGGTGGTGACGTGGAAGATGATGACGTGGAGGAGATGGAGGAGTTTGTGAGGAGTTTGGCTAATTTGAAAGGAGAGACATTGAGAGCGAATGATATAGCTGAAGCAGCGTTATATTTGGCGAGTGATGAGTCTAAGTATGTGAACGGACATAATCTTGTCGTTGACGGTGGTGTTACGACTGCAAGAAACTGTGTTGGTTTGTGATCATCAAATGTGTTTTTTTTTTGTCTTTCTAATTGATTTAACTGGATTTGGTAAATCTTTTTTTCTTCTTGTTTAAACTTTGAATAGCTGGTGAATTAATAAAACAGTTATTTGAATTGTAGATGTCAACGGCAAAATAAAATAAAAGTTTTGTTCATAAAAAATCATCCATGACATTACCATATATGGCAGATTCCGAATTTTTAACTGATAGTTGAGTTATTTATATAATTAAGTTACATCTGTAATTAGTATATATAGATATGTAAGTGGCTTAATATTATAACGTCGAAAAGACAAATTATCGTCTTAAACAATCAAACTTCAGTAGCTTAGTAGTTGTGAAAATACAGTGCATGTATATTAAATTGATTAAAAATGATTTTTTAACGTTGAGTCAGGAAGAATAATGTGTAAATGCAAGTTTAGTTTTGATAAATAGTAATGTAGCTTTTTAATTGACAAATGCCAAAGTACTAATTAAGATACCATATATAGTAAAATAAACTCATTACAGACCAAAGTACAGAGTTAGTTAAAGGTGATTACGCAGAGAGTTTGTTAATAAATTTACATTTCGAAATCAAAACAAAAAACCGACCTATGCAATCTTTTTTTTAGGAACAATTTCTCTGGAAAAGAATATAATAATTAATTTGAAGGATGGAATACGAATATCTCAGAATTTATTGTTTTGTTATACTGAGCAATAATATACAACGTTTTGTACTTTCTTTTATTCCTTTTAACATCCACCGATTATTCTTTTTTGATAATCCACGTATTATTCTTGATTTTACACTTTAGTTTTTAAATGCAAATTGAGTTTTATAGTCGAAGCTAAAGGTTCGATATTTTTTTGTTTCTTGATAAAGTAAAAGGGTTCGATGTTAGCGATATAATTTAATGAATGCAAGGGTGTATTGGGTTGTAACACATATGAGATCAACGAAAATATTTAAAAATCAGATGCGATTATGTCGTAATTGTGGAATCATTAGCTGAGATTGGAAAATTATAAGAAAATCAAGAAGTAAAGATTGGTTCCCAATTGGTCAAACCCACAGCTATATAGACACTTTTCTTCATTTAAAGAAAGAGGAACGTATAATATTAAATTTTGTGTAGCCTCCATTTCTTGAAACCGACGAATTCGCTTTCTTCGATAGCTAGATTTGACTATTTGGTCTATTATTCACTTTTGTAAAAGTTCTTTATCCCCAACGAACCTGAAATACATAAGCCTCAAAAGCATAGATGTGAAACATCTCTTCACTTCTTCACCACCAATTTCATACTGATAACACGTTGTTTCTCTAAATTAAAAAAAAAAAAAACTCATTGGAATTGATTTGCTTATGTTAAAGTATGTAATGTTTAAAGAGGTTCGATCGTAGAAACCTCCCAAGTCCTAACCAAAAAGTTGTGATCATGTCAGAACAAAACATTGTACAAAAACTCCAAGTTCTTCAACATTACCTATTGGCTATTGTTAGGAATAAGAATATTTATTATTTAAGATTTGATTTGTTAACTCGGATTTCTTAGAAATGTAAGGAAGAGGAGATGAGTTTAGGTCTAAGACTCAAAACATATCATAATCTCGTATTTTTTTAAAATTTTTTTTTACACTATTATAAGCTCAATCAACTACAATTAATTAGGAGTACAACCAAGATCGGATTCTAGTACTTTTTTTCTAATAAAAAAATCAACTCATGAGTTCTCTTTAGGTTTATACTTATTTCCTTTTATTTCTCATTTAACTTGATAACACAGGGTAAAGTAATAAAAAGAATTCAAAAAGATTTCAGATTTGAAGGATACAAAAATTCTCATAGTTTCATAAAAACAATTTCACAAAATATAAACAAAAACGATTTTTTTCTCTGTTTGTGTTTGGTGTTTGGATTTTCAGTTAACAAAATTTAAAATTTATTAACATTGTGAGTTTATTTGAAAATAAAATAAAATACACACTCAAATTGAAATTAAAAAACTGAACTGCCTAACCTCACATTCAAAAGTCAACCATAAAACAAATTTTCCTCTCACTCATAGCCAGACTTTATATTGGGCCGGGCTGTGTAGCAGCGACTAATTAAAAATACACAGGGATTTTGGGTCGGGCCGTAGTCACTGTGTTCTCTGATAAGTTCAGATTGTACTACTACAATCATTGTAGTCATTATTCATCCGTGCGAATCGGTCTTGACGTAGGTTCGCTGCTGAAAATGGAAACTGCTCATTTGGGAAATGAAGATGTACATTTTCTTCCCACAATTCAATTAGTAAATTTGGATCTTCAAGTTTATTCAATGATTGGTAATATGATGCAACAATGATTGATTCTTCAAGTTTGGGTGCCTATTTTGGCTGTTAAAGAGTCGTATTGTGTATGAAATTCCATTGCTTAGTTCAGCTTCTGATACAAAACAACTGAATACAATAACTGAGAATGCAACAAACATAAGCAATGGACCACTGGTCTTCAATAGCTAAACATGGTACAAGAGAGTACATAAGCTTACACTTTGCAGACTAAAACTTCAATCTCTAGTTAAAATATTAAGGCCAAACATCAAATGTCATACAAATCATAGTTTTTATACATATGATTTCCTCGCAAATTTATCGATATTTCCGGTTCAACATGAACCGTTGAGTAAGCAAAACAAACCTAGTACTCAAACCCAAGAAAGAAAACCCCTCAACACACCCACAAAAAGTAGTAGTAAGAAAGCAACCAATCTTCTGAAAAACCGGTTATAGATTAGACGGTTGTAGTAGATTTCCGGACAGTGTAACGGTAAGCAGCAACTTTCTTCTTGCGAGAGAGAGTATTGTCAACAGAGAGAATGAGCTTCCCAGCTTCTACTGTAGTGAAAGAGTTGCAAACAGCTTCATCTGTAGCTTTCATCTTCTTCGGTTTCTCGACAACGATCGCGTAACTCTCTTCAGCGTTTGGAACAAACTCTGCACTGTACTCTAAATCCCATCCTCCAACTACTATATCCCATGTTATGGTTGCTCCACCCTGTAATGTTACAACCACACACAAACACATTTTTCAGAATTCATCAAATCATTTTTCACTCACTTGGCTTTCTGTAAAATGCTTATAACTGATATTACCTCAATGCCTTCAATCTGAATGTTAACTTTCTCACCACCCTTGATGGAGAATTCAGACGCCGGTTTTGGCGGTCCGTTTTGCGAATCAGTAGGACGGCTAAGACCACCGTATTGCACCGGAATATCTTCTGGCCTAATGAACCTGAAATAGCAACAATTGTATATGTATATATTTAACCAAAAAGGTTAAAATAAGCCAAAAAGAAAATAGAATGGTTAGAGTTTTAAGTTATACTTGTAGAGTGTTTCTGCTGCATTGCCTTCTTTGGACATCACAAACTTGCTCTTTGTTCTCTGAGTCAGGAATGGGCTGAACATTGAGTAGATCACACTGAAGTACCAAGGCACGTTTATGAATATCTGAAATAGTGAAAAAAATGGATTCATCAAAATGTTTTGTGTAGTAATCGAGAATAGAGACATGATTATAATAACTTCATTGTACGGCCACACAAAGAATGCTTCAATTTTACTGTAGCAGTAGAAGACAAAGCTATGGAAGTAATTTTAAGAAAGTAAGACAAAAAGAGAATCAAAATGGACAATACATAGAATAACGCCACACAGAAAACATCTAAAACCATTCATATTTCTTAGGAACTCAAGAAACCGCACACAAATAAACCAACAATTTAATAAAGAAAAGATTTCATGAAACATGGTTTAGATTCCCCATTAAGCATTTGACACATTTCAGATTTTCTTGAATGAGATTCGTTTCTGTTTAAATGCAAAGAGAAGCAACCCCAACACGCAAAACAGAGCAAAACCACATGAAAAAACCGTAACAATTCAGACAACAAGTACAGAAACATAAATTTTCTGTCTCCAATAGAAACATAAGAGAAAAACAAAAGACAGAGAAATTTTCTTTACCTTAGTAGCAACCAATTCAGGGTAATTATCTTGAAAAAGAGAGAGGATCTGATTAGAAGCAACTCTAAGCTCTCTCTTAGGCATATCTTTAAGATCTGTAACTTGAATAATGGAATTAACACCACCAGGTTTAAAATGAAGCATTTTAACACCTCTCTCCAAAACCTGAACTCTCCATCTCAGAAACTTGTTAAGCTTCTCTTCATCACCAAACACTCTCTCATACATCTCTTTCTCTTTAAACACACCATAAGCATTGTAACAAACTGGGTGTCCTTCTTTGTCGTAGCCTCTCATGTAAGCAACTTTACCTTCCAAATCTTTAAAACCCAGATCTTCTTCTGTCAATTTCTCTGCTTTGAACTCTTCTCTCCACTCCAAACACTTCTCAAGCATTCTCAAAGAGTCTGCTACTTTGAAATCTCTTGCTCTGAGGAACTTGAGGAGGATTACGTCAGCTTTGTCGTCTCCACCGAGGAGTGAGACTCCCCACATTGAAGAAGCTTTGGAGGATGAAGCTGAGAGCTTTTCTTTGAGTTCTTGAAGTGATTTTTGCTCCGTGGGTTTGAGTTCTGAGACGAAGTATGTGTCTTCTTTGATGTTGTTTGAACGGAGAGTGATTAGTGAGGTAATGAAGCTTTTCTTTGGCTCTGTGTTTTGAGTTTTTTGGTGATCGAATGGAGACAATGAAGCATCCATTGTTTCTTGAGAGTTTTTCTTTTTTGTTTTCTTGATTTTGATTTTGTTGGAGAGAAAGAGATATTGAAGAAACAGAGGAGGGACAACGAGGATCGATGTAATAATAAGAAGCAGAAGAGGAAGAGTGAGAGTGACGGGAGAGAGAGAAATATAGGCGTGACTCTGATCTTCTGAATTTTTGAACAGATGACGCGGCTTTTTACATTGTATAGATTATAAAATTCTGATAAAGCAATCTACTAGTAGTAATTTCCAATTCCAACGTCTTTTATTTACGTAAAGATTAAAATACTAACCATATAAAACAATAAAGTATGTTTTTGGAATCAATGAGATGTTTTAATTTGAAAATTTTCGAAAGTTAGATCAAGAATTAGTTATGTTTAGGTGAATATATGAATTTGGTTCAAGTAAATTACAAGGAAAATTTGGTTTTTTTGAGAGGTGGAGGAGCGTGAGAGTCACGTGTTATGAGGGAAGGAGCGTGAGGTTTGCAGGGAGGTAACGTGTGGAAGAGGTGATAATAATGAGATTAAGGGATGGGGCGTGTTTGGTCCTACCTTTTTCCTTTTTTAGGTTTTTATTTTACACTCATTGAGACACCAAGTCGCATCTACGTTCAAACACGGCCTCTATCTGATTTATGAAGAAACTAGTAGGTCGGTCTTTATTGATGTAGGAAGGCTTGCTTTCACGTACGTATTGAGTTCAAATTAATGTATGTTGGAAACTTGAACTCTACATACTTCTCTAGGCTAATATGTATGGTAAAAAGAGAGTAAGCATTTATAGAGACATTCACTTTCATAAACTTAGCCGATGTAAACCCAGTGATGATGGCTTCATGATAGTTAAGTGGAAGCAAGGTGTGTGTATACTAATTAAAGTTTTTTTAGTAAGTTTTTTTAGTCAAATTTTTGTTTTCACTAATCATAATCATTCAACCACATGTTTTATACCGTTTTTAAACCGGTTTTTCTTTTCTTTAACCGAGTTTTTTTTATTACCAATGGACTCAATATCTCAATAACTATAAGATGTTGACCACTACATCTAAACCCAATGCCATGTTGTAGTCATAGACTCAATGACATGGTTATAGGCAAACTGGCAAAGTAATCCCAAAAAAAGAAAGACTCACGGTGATATATAGGCATAGTTTTGGTAATCGCATATTCGCATATTAAGATCTTAAAATAAGTTCGTTATTATTTTGTTAGTTCTCTCCTCTAGATTCTAAAAAGCGAAAGGAGTTTTAGGCAGCTTAGCATTTTGTTTCAAGTTTCAACGTAATAAGAGGGAGTGATTATGAGAATATATGGGGATCCGATCAAATTAGCAATATAAAAACACATTAGTTTAGCCAAAAACAATCATCTTTTCACCCATGCGGTTCAACTTTATTACTTTCCAGTTCATTCCCATAACCTACAAATTAAATATTTATTAATTAAGAAAGTTCACGCAAATTGTAACTAATTTCAATAATTATGACCAACATGTGTATTGCTACTTTGCTAGTAGCGTTGGACCATATAGTATATAACTGAATTTTGCAATAATATGTTCATCCGAATAGTTCATCATTTATCCCTTACCTTTGTTTTGTTGTCAACTCATTATTCCTTACCTTGTTAATGAGTTTTTTTTTTCATTTTACATATTTTATTTTATGATCATATTAAAAAAGGAAATTACAAAACCATGCCAGGCCACTTTCGCTTTCCTAGCTTTTCTAGAAAACTGAATATGAACACTACAAAAAATTCTTATACATATTTTTCTTTTCTTTTCAAAAAGGGATTATTAATTAAAAAGTACAATAATATATATATATATATATATATATATC
>Ga0041059_1003177_pt1 | contig 11482 bp, 8 predicted proteins | sample AraColnosormetaG_FD_56232 | JGI IMG/M metagenome (GOLD analysis project Ga0041059, IMG submission 56232) | Arabidopsis roots microbial communities from North Carolina, USA - Col MF nosort | ecosystem: Host-associated > Plants > Roots > Unclassified | place: USA: North Carolina | collected 2013-09-02 | reverse complement strand
AGTTGGATATTCATTTTTGAATTAACATAAAGTTTCCGAACAATTTCCATAATTAAATAACTACTTATAAGATAATTGCTAAACATTCTCCTATAATTATGAGATTCATCATAATCATTAAACTTGAGTTCCACAATTTATTTTATGCATACTTTTTCCCCAAAAATTTATATCTTATAAATACTGTCTCATTTCAAAAACTCACTCAGCAGTTCCTATTTACTTTTACTCTCTCGCCTCTTTTTTTATTCTAGCAGAAGAAAACGAGACCATGAAGAAAACTGAAGTTGTGGATCAACGAGTCCATGGAAAAAGCAATATATCGAGGTGTCCTCTCACATTCTCTGTTTTTCTCTATTTTTCATGTTTTTCTCACATCTGTTTTTTAAAATATTTATGCAGGTAATATGGGAGATTAAAATGTATACGCACACATGATTTTGTTAAAGTATGTCTTGCTTTATAATTATTTATCTTTTATGCAAGTAAGAAGTTAAGCTTTTTTTACCTCTCTATATATTTATAAGATGAGTAATTCTGATTGAATTTTTTGATAGGGATTACAGTCTTTTTCCTGTTAATTTGCAGAAACACGATGATGATTTATAATTTGACTACTATCTTCCAATGAACAACAAAATTATAAGGTATGTAATATTTTTTCTTAAATCTGATCGATATATTCTCTTTCACTAATATATTGAGATTGTGTAAATATTTTTGACTGTAGTTTAGATTTCAAGAACTCACTCAACAGTTCCTATTTTCTTTTACTCTCTCGCCTCTTTTTTTATTCTAGCAGAAGAAAACGAGACCATGAAGAAAACTGAGGTTGTGGATCGACGAGTCTATGGAGAAAGCAATATATCGAGGTGTCCTCTCACACTCTCTGTTTTTCTCTATTTTTCATGTTTTTCTCACATCTGTTTTTTAAAATATTTATGCAGGTAATGTGGGAGATTAAAATGTATACGCACGCATGATTTTGTTAAAGTATGTCTTGCTTTCTAATTATTTATCTTTTATGCAAAGTAATAAGTTAAGCTTTTTTACCTCTCTATATATTTATAAGATGAATAATTCTGATTGAATTTTTTGATAGGGATTACGGTCTCTTTCCTGTTAATTTGCAGAAACACGATGATGATTTATAATTTGACTACTATCTTCCAATAAACAACAAAATTATAAGGTATGCAATATTTTTTCTTAAATCTGATCGATATATTCTCTTTCACTAATATATTGAGATTGTGTAAATATTTTTGACTGTAGTTTCGATTTTAATATATTGGTATTGTTAATTAAATTAATTGAATTTTAATATAAGTTTCTATTAATAATTCTTTTAATTTTTTCTTCTAAAATTCTGGATTTTGAGTAAATTTATTTTTGTCTTATTAATTTGTCAAATTTGATAATTAATATATATATTAATAAAATACACTAAACCCCGACACACCATGTATACAACTACATATACTAAATATACAATTATGTATTCAAAAGGATACATCAATTTTGTAATAAATTCAATAGTATCCATATTTAAATGATACCAATAATAAATTGAGAAACTTTTAAAATTTATAAATTATACAAATAAACATTTATAGATAAACAGAATATATGAAATTCGTAATATATAGAATTGAAACTGATAAACTAATTAAAACATGACTACGTTAAGTGATTCTAAGTTAATTTTTTTCCGAAGAAAACAGAATATAGTAAAAGCATTTCGTTTTCCCATTTACTTAATGCAAGTTTTTTTAATACTAGTGGAGAATTATGTAATCTATTTTTTTTCTTTTTAGTTATGAGTTTTAAGTATGAAGAAAGACATTTTCCAATTATTATTTGTCAAATTTTATAATTCACTTACATGTTAATGACATACATGAAAATGTATAAATTTTCTATGTGTACAACTACATATACAAAATATACAATTACGTACCCAAACGTACATACTAACTATAGACATATATTTTCAAAACTACATATATTAAACAAAATATGGTTTGACCAGACTAAATATATTTAGTTGGTACCAATAATACATGATAAACAACTATATGTTTAAAGATAATAAAAATATAGTAGAGTTTCTGTGGAATACACAGAACTGAGATTTGATGATTGATTAAACCAAAAATACCGTGCGTAGCACAGGTACTGACCTAGTACCCATTACTTGCGCCGTCCCTTAATTTGCTTATCCACTCCAACACTAGAGACAACGACCAAAGCAAGAGTAGTTTTGTTTGTCTCTATTACACTTTTCGTTATTACACTATTTTTTCCAACTAACATGCTATTACACCAAAATTTGTAGGAGCTTATAGTTGAAAAATGAATAAACTGGATTAGGTAGACCAATTTTCGCTTAAATATTTTTAATACAATATACAACAAACATTAAAACACTTACCACATGATGTAGTCCAAGCTAAGAGAGTTTTGGAATAGGAAAAAATAGTTTGTTCTTAGATTTCTTTCATTTTATTTTCAACAAAAACCCTTCTCAACAAATTTATCTTTTAGAGTAACATGAGACATGATTAATGTAATAATGGTTTGATAAATTGGGAAATAAACGGCGCATAAAAAATGACCCACAAAAGAATCAGTACACAATTTTGAGATTAGAAAAATAAACACTTGAACACCTCGCAAGGTTGTACTTGTACATAATTAATTAAATATGCCTTTTAGTGATTATATCAAAAAATTAATAATTCTTAAAGGTTTAAATCAAGATACTTTCTGTTAGAGAAAATAAATTTGTTCAACTTTACTCACACATTTTGTGACTATGTGCGTTACATCTAGTATGTTTTATTAATGGTATTTAATAATGTAATCTTATATATTTTTATTTATTTTAATAGTACACGGATTCTTTATTTTCTTATATCTTGTAGTTGTATATAACGATTTTATAATCAGTACTGGCATAAAACAAATAAAATTTCACAACTATCTTGGTATACTAATACCATTAGTGACTTTATTACTTTTAGATTTACACACTTCTCTACACAATTTGCTCATCTATTCACGTTTTTATTATGAAATTCTCGAAATTAATTGTACTTTGAAACCAACAAGAAAAGAAAACTTAATTGTACGTAGGTACTCTATTTGTCAATAAATTCAGTCTCGCTTAAGAAATAGACAGTAATTAAATAGTGGCAACTGGCAAGTCACTTGTCAAATTTGAATTAATAATTTGACATGGTATACAGTAAATACACTTCAATGAATCATTAATATATTCCTTGACGACAAATCAATTAAGGAAAATAATCTAAACCACCACCACTTGTAAGTAAAGTAACAAATTGACATATACAGATTAGATTTGTTGACTAATTTTGGTTCGATAAGGTACAAATCCGGTTATCTAACATCAAAATCCGGTTAACAAAAATAAACCATACCAAAATTCACGGCGAGAGTGTCGGTGGCTGTGTTGGGTTCTTAAGGCAAAGCTTGAGAACACTGACAATATATAACCCCAAAATAAAAATAAAAAGTGTGGTCTTTTGACAAAATCATCAAAAGGGACTCAGATTTGTGAAATCTTGTCTCTTTTTCTTTATCTGTTTTGTTTTTAACGATTCGTAATTCTCCTCAATTTCCGTGAAACCCCTTGGAAAAACCCATTTCTCGAGAGAGAGAGAGAGAAGGAGAGTGTAAGAAGAAGAAGAAGAAGAAGAAGGAGATGGGTGTGGATTTGAGGCAAGTGGTGGCTGGAATACTCACCATTACCATGTTTGTGATGCTTGGACAAATGCTTCATAGAGATTACTTTGATGCTGTTCAGGTATTTTAATTAACCCATATGCGATAGTGACTGAGCTTAATTCAAGTGATCGTTTCTTTGGATCTTTCTCTGAGAACCAGATCTAGTTAGGTTTTCTTCAATAAAAAAAACCCAATTTTTATTCATTTTGGATCGAATTTGGATTGCATTGATCATAAAGGTTCAGACTTTGGAGAGAATGATCGATTCAGCTGTTTGTTCTTCTAAATTGATTGTGAAAGCTTCGATCTTTATGTTTCTATTGGCAGCTGAAATCGAAATGCTGATCTTAAGTTTTTTATTGTTGTGATTTTACAGGAGAAAGTTCAAGGAGATGCACATGATATTGAATTCCATGGATCAAAAGTAGCTGTTGAAGATGGACTTGTTAGAGCCTTTGAGGCTGGGACTAAAGGGCCTTGGATGGAAGATAGTCATGAACTCAAACCTTGTTGGTCAATTTCTCAATCTGGTATGTTCCCTGAGTTTGTTTCTCAGATTAGTTCTGTTAATTATTGTTAGTGTGTGTTAATGATTCTGGTGTTTCAGATGAAGCGGTATCGTCAAAGGGTTACGTTACATTCTCCTTAACAAATGGTCCTGAATACCATGTCTCTCAGGTATCCTTTATATCATCAGCTCTAAGATTCAAAGATCTGTGAATTCAAATCTGATTTTTCTTTAGATATGTTCTCTTCTTTATTCTGATGTTTTATGTTGCTTAACTTCATCGTCTTGTTTAGATTACTGATGCCGTGATGGTGGCGAAGCATCTTGGAGCAACTCTTGTGCTTCCTGACATTAGAGGAAGCAAACCTGGTGATGAAATGTTAGTGGTGTTTGTATCTTCACAAACATTTTGGTTTCGGTGAATTGTTTGTTTCTCTAAGGAGGTTAATGAATAAATTTGAAACGCTTGACCAGGAAATTTGAAGATATCTATGATGTGGATAAACTCATTAAAACCTTGGAAAGTGTCGTCAAAGTTGTAAGAAAATTGCCGAGCCACGTATCTCTAAGAGATATTGCCATTGTCAAAGTTCCTACCCGAGTTGCAGAAGATTACATCAAGGAACATATTGATCCCATCTTCAAATCAAAAGGGAACATAAGGGTTACAACCTATTTCCCTTCTGTGAATTTGAGGAAATCTTCGCAGGGTGCTGAAACCGACCCTGTCTCTTGTTTGGCAATGTTTGGTTCCTTGGAATTGCAACCTGCAGTGAATGAATTGGTTGAGTCGATGATTCAGCGGTTGAAGACACATAGCAAGAAATCCGGTGGCCGTTTCATAGCCATAGACTTGAGGGTTGAGATACTTGAAAAGAAAAACTGCCATGAAACAGGTGCAGTGGGATCCAAAACATGTTACAACGCACAAGAGATTGCATTGTTCTTGAGGAAGCTTGGATTTGACAGCGATACAACTATATATCTGACTCAGCCAAGATGGGAGAGCAGCCTCAATATTCTTAAGGACATTTTCCCAAAAACATATACTAAGGTGCGTAAAACCCTTCATTATTTAGTCTCTGAAGTCTTCACCCATTTGCTAATCTTGACTTTTTTCTGCAAATGGCAGGAGGCGATAATGCCGTCAGATAAGAAAACGAAGTACCTTGAATTAGAGAATTCTGAATATGAAAATGTTATTGACTTCTACATAAGTTCAAGGAGTGATGTATTTGTACCAGCCATTCCCGGTCTGTTTTACGCCAATACAGTTGGAAAAAGGATAGCTTTAGGCAAGCCTCAAGTTCTCGTTCCAGCCGAGATCTCAGGGACATCCGGTCTTCCCGCTAATTACATATCTCCCTATATATCAAAGAAGAACCACTTGGCGTATTCATGCTTTTGCTGAACTTCTCTGGTGTAACTTTTGAGGGAAATATTTTGCTAAAGTGATCTTGTAGCCAAAATCTGTTGAAATGGTCTTCTGCAAATGTAAGCCAATATAGTAACCAGGTTTTTCCGGTTGTTTATTGATAAGTTTAGCTCGATACCAATTCGATTTTTAGTCAAAAGTATTCTCATTGGGGTTGTCTTGTTTAGGTAAAGAAAGTAAACTGTTGAAGTTACAATTTGATTCTATTGGCTCATATAACGTTTGCATACTATTCATTTCATAACCATATGGTCGACTTGAGAGAGACGTCATAGTCAAAGGAGGAACTTCGAAGATTCGGCGAGACATTGTTCGCTGTTCAAACATTACTGAAAATGAACAGCTATAAAGTGGAAATGCAGCAACCATGCGTGAACAATGCAATGTACGATCTGTCTTTTCTTCTTTTAGAGAGAAAAGAGGTAAGAAAAGATACAATGAAAATGTTGAGATAATTGAACTCATGGTCATCTGTTGTTCACTGAGTCTGAGTTGTCTCCCCAGTTCTTCCATTACTTCGAGCCATCTCTAAGGCTAGACACTCATTGAGCTCTATAACAACCTGGCTCATGCTTGGCCTATTATGAGCACGAGCTGCACAACTGCATGCTATATCCATAGCTTTCCTGACCGAGTCGCGCTCAAAGTCATTGTTTAGCCTGAGATCAACAATCTCTAGAGTATCGCCTTTCGCGACCTTTAAATCGACCCACTTTGAAATGTGAGGACTCTCACGCTTGTTGTCAACTACAGGCTGGTTGGTTATCATCTCCAACATAACAATGCCAAAGCTATAAATGTCGCTCGTTTGGTTTAACCGGTTCGAGTTGAAGTATCTGCAATATCCAATACGCACAGTGAGTAACATTTTCGAGTCCATTAAAAGTTCTGACGAAAAGATGTATCTTTACTTACTGGTGATGCAGATATGGATCTCTTCCAGGCTTGACATAAATCTTATTTGACGCTTGTATGTCAGGGTTGGTTGGAGAGGATCTAGACAGCCCGAAATCAGCCAGTTTCGCTTCAAAGTTTTCGCCTAGTAGGATATTTGTCGGCTTAACATATCGGTGAAGGATTCGCAACTCGCTATGCAAATACTCCAGACCTGTGAATGCACTTTACAAATATCAGTTTCTGCCATGAATGAGAAACTCTGTTTCAGTCACTGCAGCTTAAGTTACCTTGTGCTACTCCTATGATGATTTTCAACCTGGTTTCCCAGCTCGGGACATTACCAAACTTCCCTGTTACATCGAAAGAAAATGCGGTTATTGTCTCGTATATTCGTACAACTTGAAGAACAAGCCAAAACTAGAATGTAGTTTCATTCATACCAGATAGTTGATCATTCAAGTCACCATTTGCCACGAATTCGTAGATTAGGGCCAAGTGCTCACCATCATCGCAATATCCAATGAGGCTCACCAAGTTTTTGTGACGAACTTTTACAAAGTCGTGAACCTGATCGACCAACAAAACATTAAACCTTTTTAACCAAGGGAAACAATAGCTGTTTTTTTATCCAATTACCTCTTTGGTAAACTGTACAATATTGTAGATGGAAGCTCGGTTTAGCATCTTTACTGCTACTTGTTGCTTGTTTAAAACTCCACGATAAACTACACCAAACCCTCCTTTGCCATGAACTCTATTAAACTTGTTTGTAATTTTCGTAACCTCGGCATACGAGTAACTATTCGCTGGAATGTACACATATGGTTCATATTCAATAGTCGAATCGTCTGCATCACCTGCAAAGAAATGTTGGGGAAAAATGGTAAGAAAAAACCAAGTTACTGGATATAAACTTAAAGTTCATAAAAATGGATCTTGTGCATTGGACACACAGCAAATGAACTTAGAAAAGAAACGCCTCAGGCCTGTCGCTTCTGTCATCGCCTAGAATGCAAACTGGTTTATCTGTTTCCTAGAAACACCAATACACACCATGGCCACAAAATACAAAAGAGCAGCAGAATTTTTCATAGTCAACTTCTTAATGTCAACTTACGCGTTTCCACTAAAAAACAATACTACAATTTTCATTTCAATGTGATCGTGTAAACTGTAAAGTTTGACCAAACAATTATATGGACTTTTGGGCCGTTGGTATTTTGTTTTTTGATTTGGGTTTAGTCATGAGAACAGACATTATGTATGTCTTAGCCGAATTATCTGAATACGGAATACGAAATACCAAAACACTAGTATCGTGTACATATAAAATAATATCGATCTTACATCTCAATGTTCCTACAAGTAACAAGCTTTTTTTTTGTTGTTGTGTGCATAGAATATAACATCAACAACACTCATGAGAAGAATCCATTTGCAAATTTTTCCCTATCACACAACTGTAACACTTCTATTTCTCCAAGAGGCCAGGATTTACCACAATCTTACTTGTGGCTTGCATTTCTTCAGGCCAAGAGAATGGAACAAAAGAATGTATCGATAATCCGACCTTGAATTAAGCGAGTTTCTTTATTAGATCAAAGAGATGGGTCTGTGGGTGTGGGGTTGTGTGCTTCAATGTCAACATGCTGGATTCCTGGGACAAGCTCTTGGATCTCTTTCTCTAACCGGTCTACTTCGCTTCCTAAAGCCGTGACAACTTCCTCACCTGCAACAGTTTATACAGTTTGTTTTCAAGCTTGGAACGTAAGCTATGACAATTCCAGAAGTCGAACATTTGCATACCGTAGTTTGACATAATATTGAGCATTGCAGAATCATCTCCGTTCTTTGCAGCCTCGCGAAACTGAGTAAGTACACCATCAATTTTCAGAAATTTTAAAGTAACTAACCACAAATTTGACTAATGGTAGTTAATAGATTGTTCATAAGCTAAAAAGACACAACTATGAGATAAAGAATGCAAATTTGGATACCATTTTTGCCCACTCTTCACGCCCAGTTCTCTTCAAATAGTTTTGGACAACCATCTGCCCGTTGAAATCTGTTTAAATACAACAATTAATACAGTGCCCAATGGAATCACTCAAGAAGTTCAGAATACGATAGAATGATCTTCACTCGCTAAGACTTTGCCTTTTTCCTTCTTATTTTCAAGCATAGGGAACAAATCAATTCTTTGAGAGCGAATAACAGTTCAAAATACGCACCTATTTCAGCTTTAAATCTGAAGGATCCAGGACCAATCACTTCACTTTTGCAGTCATATAAAGAATCTACAACCTACACAACACAATATTTGATTCTGAGCCCACCTCTACATGCGTCATATATGAGATTTCTAAATTATGATAAGAAGAATTTGTACCGAGTCATTTCTCAAAAATTTAAGAACTTTACTCATGTCTTGATCATCCATTGCTCTTCCAATCAAGGCATGTCGGTTTCGTTGAATTAGAAATATAGCAACCTAGTCGAATTGCTCTTTAGTTTAGAAATGTAATATAGAGTAATATAATAACAAGTTAAGGAGAGCACAGACACAGACATACCATTCCAAGTAAATTTCCGACTACAATTGATCCTATAGGATCATAGATAGGATTTCCTGTCATCCTAACAGCGACAAGAGATGCGGCAGCAATTGCCAAACCTGCCACTGCAGCGCCATCCTGTGCATTTACAATAGTCACAAACAGACAAATAAGAACATAATACAATTTAACAGTGTTTTCAACGACTCTAACAACATTCCTTTACTTGGTTTCTACATATGTTCAAATCAGATCCAAGTATAAAGTAATACCTCAGTCATAACAGCAACAGAAGTAGGATCATGACCACGCCATATATAATCTCTTATGGTCATGCCTTCTTGAGCAGCTCCTTTTTTGACAGATTGAATTGCAACGAGTAAGGAAGCGCCTTTGAGACATAAAGATTAACAAACGATATTCAGCATGTAGGCTTGAAGTATAGCTCGACCAACTTCAAGAATATTTCACATAACAAGATGCACAAAGATCAGGAGAAGTTGATACCTTCAATTAGAAAAGAACCACCAATTACCACAGCAGCTAATTCCATATTCGGAGGTGGCTGAGAAAGATAGTCAAAATTGATGAACAACCAAGGAAATGTACAAAGAGTATCTAATAATCCAAAAGATCAAATAGCAGATAACGTCAAAGTCACAAGATATGCCGAAAATTACCGAAGAAGTCCACAAGTTCTGTACTCCATTAACTATGGTAGCACCAGACCCAAGGCAAAAGATGCCAACAGCAGATATCAAAGACCATACAAATCTTTCTTTTGAGTAGCCATAGCTGAGCAAAGTGAAAAGGCTGGTCTAAGTACTTCTTCAAACAAGAGAAAGCTGTTCTGTTCTACCATACAGTATACAAGATTACTAGAGAGACTCACGGATGAAGAGCATCTGGGGCACGCCTTGAGCTACTGAGCCCATAAGCAAGAAGTGCCTACAACATCAATATATATATATATCAGTTTTTTCCTGCACCCAATAGTCAATATATTAAACTGGACACAAAAGCAGCAAACAAGCATAACAGCAACAAACCTGGTTAGCAAAATCAGCTACGGAGTGAACTACTTCAGCCATTATGACATGGCTAGAACTTGTCCACCAAACCCCAAACTTGAGTGAAAACACGAGGAAGTTGCACCATAGTGCAGTAGTGACAGCTCTTTGACTGCAAAATGTTCACGAAAGCATAACTCAGAAGTTAGGAAAAACTCACAATAAAAATATAGCTCAAGGGCTTCACAAGATAAGACACCAAGTACATGGAAGAATTTCTCTTCTCATGACCTCCCTTGGCTAACTCAATGAACTTCACCAAGCAACAAAACTAATAAAACCACAACAAAGGCCAAAACAGAAGCTAGCTAACACTGTATTCTACCAAAAAAAGATACCAATCTTCATGAGTATACAAGAACAGATAAAATTACCCAATTTTGGAACCCAAACAACCAGTAAACAAAATGTATTTAGCAAACGGCAATTCAAAAGAACTTGTTAAACCACACATAAACAAAATGATCAGACGATAATACTACTCACATTACAAGAAAACACAAACTAGAACATTACCTGTGTTGATCATTGATCTCAATTCTCTTCACTTGTTTCGCCCGAGTGAAGAAATCTGTAAACGAGCAAACACATTGACATTTCTCCAAACTAAGTATCAATCACTAAACCATTAAACAACACAATATACAAAAAAGGTGAAAACTTTAGGTCAACGAAAAGAAGACATACTCCGGTGAGAGGAGTAGGTATCAATTAAAGGTGTTTCCCTATCAAGCGAAACAGAACATCGCACACCAAGACCTTTATTTAAACAATTGGTGGAGATAAGCCCTCTTACGTGAGAACTGGAACGGATAAGAGAACTAAAACTCCGATGAGTAGTATCTACAAATCCATTGTCTTTCTCGTCGAATAGCGCCAAAAAGTGAACAGAGCCACCGACACTTGCTCTGATGTAACCTTTTCTAGGAGAATGAAGGAGGCGAGACAAAATTCGATGCGATGATTGCATTTCAGAGTCTTAAGAGCATGCAAGTATTGATTTTTTTTTCTCCGGGAAAGTTAACAAATGATTCCCAAAAAAGGAGAAAGCTGTGTCACGGAGAATTGGGATTTGGTGTAATCTGTTTATGAAACTTTGAAAAGAAAAAGAATTGGTAAGAAGAAGATTTGGATTGAGAAAGGAGGAAGATGATTTTGAGCTCAGAGTGATGATAGGGCTCGGCGGAGGTCTTCTGTTCTCTGCGTGTTGTCCATTAACTTGAAGCTAAGCAAAAGATCTTTCTTTTTCCTTTTTTTTTTTTTT
>Ga0041059_1003176_pt1 | contig 11482 bp, 5 predicted proteins | sample AraColnosormetaG_FD_56232 | JGI IMG/M metagenome (GOLD analysis project Ga0041059, IMG submission 56232) | Arabidopsis roots microbial communities from North Carolina, USA - Col MF nosort | ecosystem: Host-associated > Plants > Roots > Unclassified | place: USA: North Carolina | collected 2013-09-02 | reverse complement strand
ATTAAAAAAAAAAAAAAAAAAAATTGCATAGAACAAAACGTACGGTGTTGATGCTCAGTGTACACTGCTGCAAACAGAGGAGCAAACCTCATCGCCCAAAGTGTTACGGATGCGTCTCGGTCTCAATCCTATATATGTAGCTGTGGGGGCATCTTTCTTGGTTGAATGGTGTTTTTGTTGAAGAAAGAGGTTTGTCTTCTGTTTGCTAGTGAGAAGTCTTTTTGGTGTTGATGCTCAGTGTTTGAGATCAACTTTTGTACATGGGGGGTTTGGTTTGTGAGGTACTCAATGTTTCAGAGCTCATTCTTTTTTGTATAGACCACTCTTGAATATGTTGGAGTTGGGCCTTGTGGTAAGCTAACTCTTGTTCGCTTCATCTTTGATTTAGTCTAGCCTTGTAATCGGTGGTTTCATGTGTTGAAGTTTTAATTTTCTAATATAATTCCAGATGACAGAAAAAAAAGAGAAAAAAACGTACGTATATAGCTGTCTTATTTTTATTTATTTTTGACAAAATATAGGCTATGTCTTATATGTTTTAAAACCTGGACGCCAATTTAGGCCAAGAGACAGAAAAAGTCGGTCAACAAAATCAACTTTTGTGTTTGTTTTTTAAGTGTCGATTACTATATAATCCGTTTACCCGCGTAATTTATATATGGCTGTGCCCAACAGACTTTATCAGCTCAATGACTTAATGAAAAGATGATTTTGAAAGATGAATTGCATCGTTAATCAAAAATTTCCTTTTAGCTTCTTTTTCGGTCTTCAAAAATCAACAAATCTATTTCATTCCATATTTATAGCATATAATAATTAATATGTCGAGTAATATATTCAATATTTTGCTAATAAATCTTTAAAAAACAATCTAGTGACATTTGTTAATTATATTGGTGAAGACTGAAGACAATGTATCGATTTAAATTTTACGTAATATTTTTTTGTCACTTTCCCCGTTTGACTAATTTTATTTTTGTTTGCTTAAGAAATTTACCTATTAACTATACATTTATATTTGTTTGAATCATGTATCATTGGTTAGATTACTGACCCGTCACTATAGTTATTAATAGCGTGGCCCTCACAATTTGTCAAGAGATGCCCATGTAACTCGTGTTTGGATTTTAGGTATGACAGGAAACTGCGATCCACGATTCTCGTTACAATACTGTGCATTGTTTCTAATTTTCGAGTAGAGAAGCTTTTATTCTTATATGTCAATAATATGCATTAAACGACTTTAATTTGAATAATGGCATTTCGACAAATAAACATCCATTAAATTACAATGTATCAGTAAAAGAAAACTGGATAGCTATGTCACATTGATGTGCTACTTTACTTACTACACCCAATTACATCAAAATTCCATAATAAATAATTAATAACTGTCTATAGAGTGAAGACATAATAAATCATTCTGAGAAAGGAAAGAAACATCAATTTAAGAACAACTTTTCGTAAATAAAGAATAATCCATCAGACAAAAATATATTTTAATTGTTCTATTTCCATAGAACAAGCATAATAACCATGAAAAGCTACGTACATTGAAATCACCTGCACACACGACACTTATTTCCTTTTCTTTATTGTCTATCACTCCACCAAACTTGTTATAACCTGAATATTAAATATCAGATTGTAAAGTTTAATGTTAATTATTTTTAAAAATATACTTTTATTCTGTAAAATCCATTACTAGTTTTGGAGAGGCTCCTTCTTGTCGTCCCACAGATCCAAACGTTTCCTCGCTTTTTCCACCTGTATCATTATTATACAATAATAATAAACCTTAATAATTTGGACAAACTCTTTGAATCAAATTCAGCTTACACTATGATATAACTTAATTTCATGTAACATTACCTCTTTATCCCAATCTGTTCGGTACGTGACGTAAAGTAAAATGAGTGTTTGCATGAGGGTACCTCCAATCATCCCGGTCCATATTCCCTATAACCAAAATTCACGTAAAATTATTTTTATTAAACTGATAGTAACAAAGCATATACTAATACTATACATAATATATTTGAAAGCGAACCTTGGCTTGAAAATCGAAAGTGAAGCCGAGAATACACCCAACCGGAATACCAACAACGTAGTAACAACCAACATTCACATATGCCACGTATGTTTGCCATCCACATCCCACTGCCACTCCTACAAACAACAACACCAAACCGAGATTTATTTGGTCATGTTCGGTTAAGGTGCACCAGTTAAGTTTTCTAGTTTAAATCTAAATGAACTTATACCGGACAAGACAGGTTGAATTCCGTTGAGAATGATGGTGATGGCAAGAAAAGGACAGAGGTCAGAGACGGCTTTAGCCACGTCAGCATCCTCCGTGAAAATGTAGCTAACGTAATCACGAAACCAAATCACGGCGAGGGCTTCCGTCACGGAGATCACGAAGGATACAAAAGTCGCCGTCCATGTAGAGAACCATGCTGATTTCGGATTTCCTGCTCCAAGCTCATTACTTGTCCGTACACTGTCCATGCATAGTAATTGTATAGAAAATTATGATTTAACCTGAGCAATGTTTGGATGATAATCTGAAATTGATTGAGAAACAAATACTAACCTTACAGCAGCATTAAAGCCGACAGAGACCATGAATGATAATGCTGAAATTGACATACTGCACAAAAATAACAAGAAAAAAATAGTTAGATAAAAGAGAAGTATAAGTGATTCCTTCACATTAAAACCAAAAAAAAAAAGTATAAGTGATTAAGAAAATGATATAGAATCAAGAATCAAGTTACTAACTAATTAATGGACTTACCAGATGGAAAGAGAATCTAGAGAGCGAGCAGGATTTTCGAGCAAACCAGCAAGAAGAACAAGAATCTGCGAATACCACATTTCCAGACAAATCATAACAGCTGAGCCAGCAGAGAGTTTAAAGAAGCTCCAAAGACCTTGGAGCGATCTCCAGCTAAGACCAGTCCACGTGTGTCTAAACTTGGGACTAACCGCAATGTAAAAACACTGGGATCCAACAATGACCCACCAAGAAATTGTAAGAACATAAGCTATGCCCATAAAGCCCATGTCCATTACATAAACGGTGATCCACGTCAACAATATCTGGAGGATGAGGGCGGCGGCTGAGATGAAGGCGCTCGGGGCAACCACGCTTTGGGCCTGGAGGAACTTTTGGGCCGTGAAGTTGACGGCGTAAGCGAAGATTTGAGGGATGAGCCCGGCGATGTATTTGGATCCCATGTACGACACCGTTTTGGGTTCCCCTAGTAGGATTAGAATAGGGTACGAGAAGGTGTATAGTAATGTCATGGGCAAGCCAACTAGAGCGAGGACTATTGTTGCTCTTTGGAGATAGATCCCAAGCATCTCGTAACGATGGGCTCCATAGGCTTGTCCACATAGTGTTTCGACTGCACTGCCCATACCTAACTACAAAAAACACATGAAAAAGCAAAAAAAGTAGTTACATATAAAGTTTTTTGTTGAAAATATAATGTGGGCACCAGTTTTGTTGGACATCAACAATATCTTTGTTTGTATACTCTAAATTACGGGAATAACTTATTGGCTAGTTATACTTATCAATGAAACTATAAAATGTTTTGAATAGTAGTTTTCCTCTTAAATCAAATCTATTAAAAAATATTATAAACACATTAACGTTTATAAACACATGCATGAGTGGTTGAGCATAAATAACTAATGACAACTGACAAGACACGATGAGCACATTTCATGAGGAAAAAGTAAGCAGAGACATCATTGTGCCATCCTTATCATGTGTATATTTCATATTTGACTGGCATGCAACGAATGATTAGTCTGCTAAACCTACTTCAAAAGCTCTATATGTGGACAAAATTTCCACTAGATACTTTAGATACTCGATATGTGAACATTAGTGAGGTAATTTTAAGAAATACGAGACTTAAGCATTATTTATCAAAGATAGAACCAATTTTTGGAAGAACTTATCTAACTTTTTATAAACAATCTACCTAGTTGACTACATTCTTTAAATGTTTTTGGCCACCTTAGATGTCAATACAAAATTTTCTTTTAATTATCTATATATATATATATATTAAAAGCTATAATCATTCTCAAACCTATATGATTTACACATTAACGATTGTAATTTGACTTTCTCTTTTCATTTGATATAATACTATAAGGCAATTGGAAACTGTTTCGTCAAAACAAGCTTAGCATTTTATATTAAACAAATAATTGTTCACTACTATGACCAAATCGTAACCATCAACCACAAAATAAAAATCCCACATCGTTTTCATTAGTTAGAATAGTATTCAAAATTTAAGGCATAAATAAATATTACATTGCAAAAATATACTCCCCAGTATATTAAAGATGGAAATTTTAATCTTATTTAAGAAAATTATTGTTTCGATCCCCGGCCCCGGTTGAAGACAATTTAAAAAGAAGAAAGGCTGCAGAGTCATTAAATGATCAAACTAATAAATGGATTTTTAAAACTTACTATATATCTATATTTGGTGGGAAATGAAGAAAATTTCAAAAGAATAAATCGTACAAGCTGTATGTAGTGCGTAAGCAAATAATCGTGACCATCTTAATTAGCTCTAATAAGTTAATGTTAACACACGAAACAAGGACTATTGTTACTACGAACCTTTCACATTAAAGCAATTTTTTTTTTTTTTTGACTCCACTAGTTATCGTGCTACGAACCTTTCACATTAAATACTGAATGCAAAAATCAAGAAATAATATTTAATAATATCACCGCGTCTGATAACTCGTTGACATTAAAACGTACCATGAGGCCATAGACGAGACTGAAGCAGCTGTTTCCGATGGACGCGGCGGCGAGCTCATTTTTACCGAGATGTCCGGCGAAGATCCGAGCGGAAATACCCATTCCGCTGTTGACTAAATAGACAAGTATCGCCGGAAGTGCCAACCGGAAAAGTAGCTTCATCTCTATGCATGCCCCTAAGTACACGCGCCTCCGGTACGGAAGGCTACGCTCCGTTAAAACACTCTCTAGTCCGAGTCCGACGTCTGCCGGAGGTTTACGCTCCGAGACAACCGGAACCACCAATGGTCGCCGGAGATCGGCTAAATTCGTGGTTTCACTAGGCACTTCCATAGATTGGGAAAAAATTTACAAAGAAAAGGGTTTTGTCTATAATGATAAGACTGAGGAGGAAATTTGGAGATTTAAGGATCTGTGTGGTTTTTTTTGAGATAATCAAAATGAAGCTCTTTAGTGTGTTATAAATAGAGATTGTACACATAATTAAAAAAGAAAAAGTTTTATTGAAAATGGGTATCTATTTTTTTATATCTTTTTTCCTTTCTTAAATGAACAATAAAACAAAGAACGATATGATGATCCAAGAAAAAAGTACATATTGTAGATTATTCATATTAAACAATAGAACGTGTTGCACACAAAAGAAAACAAATCTAACGTAGAAGATCTTTACAAATTCTAGTATAAAGTAAGAGAAAACAGTAGAAAGTCCTAATATTAGGTAAACAAACAAATTGCTCACATGGGCAAAAATTAGAAAGCTCAGTTTTACACTATAATCCAAAGAGAAAATCATAAATATTTAATTGACTACTCATCATAAGCATACAATAATATTCAAAAGAATGACTTGCAAAACAAACGATACTACAAAAAATTATTTATTTTGGTCGACAAAAAATGCAATTATATCATTTATTAAGCAAAACGACAGTTACAATTAATCGTTAAGTTATACTAGCTGACAAGAAAAAGGAATCGTTTCACGGAATTCTAAGGAAGTGAAAGATTATTCTCTTACAAAATCCAAAAGTTGAACTTTTTCACACAAAAACTCACCATAGTGATTTCGTCTAGTAAAAACTCTTATCGTGATCGTGTGTTAATGCAATTAGTTGCATTACGTAAGTTTCTATCCCTAAGAATATCGAGTAGTTAACTTCATTCATAGTTACCATGGCGGTAATAGTTTATATATCAATACGAGTAAATTCAACGCCTGAAGAAATCGTGCCTAGTAGGAAAATTAAAATTAAAATCGTGCCTAGTAGTTGACCCCAAAATAAAAATTAAAAAATTGAAGGAAAATGGTAAAGATTCATAAGACAAAAGAACCGAATAAATGGTATGTAATCATTAAATTGTAAGAACAAATTAGGATATAGGAATATAAGATAGAAAAATACAGCATCGTTTACAGGCTGTTATCCTTAGCAAAATAAACGTGGTTTGCTAAGCTTTTAGCCATTTAGGTTAGGTTAATAATATATGAGTACTTTTATATGTTATGTCAACACACAAAACGAGAAAATCAAAATCTTTAATCCTTAATTTCCAACTAAATTATAATGCTTATAATTTACTCCACCATTTACTTCACTAAATATACGATAACGCTTATAACAAATGAAAATAATAATTAGTATAAATCTTCATATATAATACCAACATGTCTCCTCATATCATATTCATATGGGTACGGTAACGTAAATCATACCATAAGTCCATAGACGAGATTGAAGCAGCTATTTCCGATGGACGCGGCCGCAAGTTCTTGACTACCAACATGACCGGCGAAGACACGAGCGGATATACCCATTCCGGAGTTGACTAAATAGATAAGTATCGCCGGTAGTGCCAACCGGAAAAGTACTTTCAACTCTATACAGGCTCCTAAGTACACACGCCTCCGGTATGACAAGCTACTCTCCGTTAATACGCTCTCGAGCCCGACCTCTGGTAGAGGTTTCACCTCCGTGTCTGCCGGATCTACTAAAGGTGTCCGGAGATCGGTTCTTTCCACTGTCTCATTTGACACATCCATAAGTTTAATTTAGTTTGTTTTTTTTGGTTTGGTTTTTAAGGTTAAAGTTTTGCGAGCAAAAGCAAGAAAATGGTTTGTTTATAAAAAGACTGAGGAGGAATTATGGGTGGACATGTGGGGTTTTTGACATGATCAAAATGGAGATAAGAAAACTGAACCCTTTTTGTGTTGTTAGATTGGGATCGTACACGTAAGAAGAAGAGAAAAAGAAAACTCTTATTGGAAAATGGGTTTTATGCTTTTTAACTCTCTTTTTTTTTCCTTCTTTCGGTCTGATGAGTGAAGACTGAAGAGGGCCACACGAAACTGCGGGTGGGATCCAGGGATTAAGTAAAACACGATTGTGAATTACTATATATTTATATAAATAAAATCTATATAGGTAATAGAGGCAATAAAATATAATATTTAGACACATTGCATAGAACATAACTGAAATGATTCTAATAAAGAAATACTATTAAATATATATTCAATACAAAATCTATAAATTAATATTTAGGACCATAATATTTTCTTGATATATAGACATTAATTGACAAATATATTAATATTTATTAGTTTAAACATAACTATGTCACTTATTAAACTTAGATTTTGACTAATTAAGTGTGGTCTAGAGGATTTTATTATAGTGGATTGATGATTTTCATGTAGGTCAAGATTAGATACTTCACTCTTTTCCATCTCCGCAAATTTACAAACGCCATAATTAAGGTGAACACTAACGGACAAAAGTAATCAAACTATAAAGACAAGGACTATTGGGTTATAAAGTGTCACAAGCGTGAAGAAAAGAAACAATTGAATCTTCTTGCTTTAGTTTTGTTTTACCACGTGTAAAATGTACGTATAGTTAATTGGTTAGAGTTTAACTAATTTCAAATTCCATCACGTGACTGTTAGTTACAGTACTATCTTATTATACGTTGCGATCGTGGTACCAAAAACTCTATATCGTATAAAATCTTGATGTCGTGCGAAAGACTGAGCTTACTTTATCAATAAAACAGTAATGATTTATACGTAAAAGATTTGAGATTCAGTGACTGCGCCCCATACAGCATCATATACTTTATAAAAATAAATGAGATGATCAAATTATAAGATTTTATTTGATTAAAATTTTATAGCTATGATCGCGAAATATTACAGAAACTATGGAAAGAACTAAAAAAATTAAACAAAAGATATGAGTGGATACTTTATAGTATATCGACATGTCAATTATAACCGATGTATGCCATTTGGCTAAAAACATCACATGCGTCTTTAGAATGGTTTTGCACCAAATAAAAAACAAAACAAAAAAAAGTCTCTAGAATGGCTGCAACAAAGAAGTCACCAAATTTTGGAATTAAATTCATGAATGAACCCAAAATCTGAAACCGTAAACAAACGATTCAAACTCAAAGTTTAACCTAAATATACTTTTAGGAGCATTAAAAAGTGGATATAACCGATGTTGAAATGTTTATGTCACATAAAAATGAGTTACAAAAATATTAATTAGAGTTACGGTCGCCAAATATAAAAAATAGAAAAATAAATAAATAGGATTTGGAGAAGCTAGAGAAAAATAATAATAAGAACAAGACGAGCTTTTTATTTTGTAAAAAATAAAAATTTTGCTAAAAATTAACATTTTTATATAATTAAGCATTTAAGCTTAATAATAACATATGGGTAATATGAGATTATCTTAAAAATTAGACAACTCAAGCAAAAGTCTCCAATTTTATATCATTCTAAACAGTTTCTTCTTTAGTTTATTGCTAAATTCAAATAGAAAAAGACAAAGAGTATTGAAAGTTAAAAACTAATCACTATATCATTTTTCTTATATTCGTAGTCAAAGTACATGTACATTTTCTATACCCTTTTTTAGCCTTTATTACTTACTCAAACTCTCGGTAGTTTCCTCTGGTTCCGTTATTCCGTCTAAAATACCGAAGTACCGAACATATGTAAATGTCTAATATTGCACATAAATAGATATGCAAAAGCGATGAGATGAATAAATGATCGTAAGTAATATTTGCTTGATATCAATGATATGATAGTGACCCAACAATTGTCTACTTGCGAGCGACGTTTGCACCACGAAAATAGGCATGGACTTGTCTATTTATTTTTATTTTTTTGTTTGCTAAAGTGGTCTTGTCTATTTATTTTAAGTTCTTCATCTAATCTACAGCTGAATTACACAAACAAACAAAAGCGTTATGAAATCACAAACTCAACTTGTAAGTGAAATCTTACCTACACCAACCTTATTGGGTCCGTACCATTCAATGATTTATGCATAACACTGAAATCTAGAAAATTGTAAAATTAATCAACGTTTCGATATGTTTACTAAATTTAAATCAACTTTCTTACAACTAAAAATAAATAAATTATGTGGTATTTTGGATCACTAATTATTTCTGGAGTAATTAGTTAGTGATCCAAAAATATGGATGAGTACACTAAGATGTCTCAAATCTTTGTCTTTTATCCTAAATATTGGACCTATGTGATGTCTACAATTTTATCGGATTGGGAACCGTACAAGAACAATTTAGTATTCTCTTTGTCTCCGATGTTCAAGCTCAAGAGCTTTCTGAGTCTCCTTACAGATACAGATACATAGAAACTTAACCATTAATTATTTAATTGTTCTCACTCCATACAGAAATCGTACGGTTTAACCTTTGTACAATTTTGAATAAAGCAAACAAAGACCTAAAAGCTAACCGAGCTCTCCCACCTAGACTTAGCAGCTCATTGACTCGACCGAGCTCTCCCACGGTTAGGAATAAAATAGAGTCTAGTGGACGTGAAGAAAACAAAAAGAAGATTATTAATCAATATTTCTCAGCTCATAAGTAGGTCAAGTTTTGACATCATAACTTAAATTTAAAATTGTTGATGTTGGTCGTTGGATAAGCGGTAATTAAGATATTTAAATTTAGTATAGTAAACATTATAATAGTGGACTTACTTAAAATAAGTAGACATAATTTGTGAACGTAAGATAAGAACAGGCCTCTTACGCAGGCCCACTTTGTGACCAGCGATAAGAAGTGAGCACTGAGTAGCAGCGAGTTATTTTCTACTCTCAGATCATCACTAACCAACACAAAATAACATCTAAAATCCTTTCGGAAGAATCTCTCAGAAGAAACTAATAAAGAAAAACCTGACACAAATTTTGAACCCTGTCTAACTCTAAACATGGTTTCGAGAAATTGAGTTTTTGTTTTCTTAAAAATTAATTTAGTTTCTTATTCTTTTAATTGTGTCTTTTATTTAACCGTTAGCTTATCGGCTGAGAAAGATTTCGGCTATGAATAATGGGGCAGACACATATTGACGTAAATGAACGCTTTTATGTCATCATCCTTATTAAATTTAGAAAACACGTGGTTAATAAATACTACGAAATACAAAAAAAAAAAATGAAATGAAAGCATGCCGCATGCGGTACACATACACATCTTCTGCCATTAATAACGTTCGCAATGCATGATAGGTTATTACTTACTCCTTTTATTCCTAAAAAAAAAATGACGTTTTCACATAAATTAAGAAAAATAAATTTAATATTATTTTTATTATTTTTCTGTTAATTTAATAATATAAGTTTTTATATTAGTTACTAATAAAAATAATAATAATATTAACCTACAACATCAATCTTCATGAAACAAAAAATAAAATCCAAAACATCAAACTTCACGGAGAATATTAAATTTTGAAATCTTTGAAAAATGGTATGCGATAAATTATAATTCAAAATGCGTCTTTACTTGCCAACATTCCAATTAATAATGAAAAATTATAATTTAATTATAATTTCTTCTTGCTTTAAGGTATTTTATCTGTCAACAAAAATAAATAAAGGTATTCTATCCTAACGTGTTATTCTATCCGTTTCGTATTAGTTGTCGTTGTAAAATTTAAGTTTTGTTTTAAATTAGTTATTGTTTTTAGTTTTTAATGCAAATGTTTTACAGATTTTCTAATTTTATTCCTATTTTTAAACTTATTATTAATAATATCAAATAAAATAATATATTAATTAAGAATAAAATAAAAAAATAAATGTTTTTTTAATGGCTATAAAATCCTTAAATAACAACTAATTTAAAATAAAAGAATATAACAGAATATTTTATATGATATAACGTTTTCAAATTAGTTTTTTCTTTTTTGTAGGATTTGAATGTGAAACGTTGACAATTTGATGCCAACATGTGAAACCATTAACCATACGTATACATCCTTTCCTTAATTAGTCACTAAAACTAGTTTCAAAATTATGATTGAATGACATCCTCGAACCGATTGAATGACATGCATGCAGAAGGCATGGGTTTACAAAATACAAAATTATGTGCATATGGTTTAAATCGGTACGTTAGATACACCGTTTTGGTTTCAATTTGAATAGTGTAACATTTTAATTTTGAAGAATTTGGTCCCCATTCGTTTATTTTCAGAAAAAAAAATCATTTAGCCAAATTGTTTTTTTTGTTTAACTTAACCAAATTGTTAGTTTTATTTCTTTGTAATTTATCCAAATGAGCATTCCTTATTTAAGAAAAAAAAACGTAAGATTAAGTACACAATCCACAATGGCTTATGAA
>Ga0041059_1003175_pt1 | contig 11485 bp, 6 predicted proteins | sample AraColnosormetaG_FD_56232 | JGI IMG/M metagenome (GOLD analysis project Ga0041059, IMG submission 56232) | Arabidopsis roots microbial communities from North Carolina, USA - Col MF nosort | ecosystem: Host-associated > Plants > Roots > Unclassified | place: USA: North Carolina | collected 2013-09-02 | reverse complement strand
AAAAAAAAAAAAAAAAAGAAAGAAAAAAAAAAGAGAGAAGGTGAGGTGGTTGATTAGTGGATCTATTTGAATCAGAGGGAGAGGTAGAGAGACAAAACCCTTTTTTTCCTCTTCCCCGAAGCAAAACCCTTCTCCTTCTTGGCGGCTGCGGCCATTTTTTTCTTCTTTCTCTCTTCTATTCTATCTCTTAAACCCTAGATTTGATCTGGGTTTTTCCTGATTCCATTTAGGGTTTCTCTATCTTCTTTTTTTTCTTCTTCTTCTTCTTTCTCTTTGGTCGCATCCCCTTTTATCCGAGAAGGATCTATCCAAATCTTTGTTTGTCGAATCTCCTCTCATGGCTACCGTTGCTCCTCCTGCTGATCGTATCCTTTCTTTATGTTTCTCGATCTGTGTTTTGATTTCTCGATCTTGAATCTGTTGGATCTTGAATCCAGTGAGCTGATTTTGAGTCTTGTTCAGATATATTTGATATTGCCTAGATTCAGTTTCGGGTTTCTCAATATATTTCTCGATTGTTAGGTTTCTATATTGATTCAAATCGATTCATTTGTGGCGAGTTTGATTGATTTGAGAATGTTTGCTTTCCACTATTCTAATGGTTAATTGTGTAATTCTTTGCTTCCTTGACTCACCTTGTTTGTAGAAGCTACAGATCTGTTGCAGAAACTATCCTTGGACTCGCCAGCAAAAGCTTCAGAGATCCCTGAGCCTAACAAGAAGGTGATTTGCAGATTGAATTTTGGTTTTCTGTTGTCACAACTTTTGCTTCTTCCAGTTTTTTTTAACGCTTTTGTTTTGTGTCTTGTGTAGACTGCCGTCTACCAGTATGGAGGCGTTGATGTTCATGGTCAAGTTCCTTCTTATGATCGATCTTTGACACCAATGCTTCCCAGTGATGCTGCTGACCCTTCAGTTTGCTATGTTCCTAATCCTTACAATCCCTACCAGTATTACAATGGTAGCTTCATCCTCAAATCATTTACAATCTAGAAACATTATTTCACTAAATTGTCACCACTGGTTTAACAAGTTTTTCGTTTTGTAACTTTTCAGTATATGGGAGTGGTCAAGAGTGGACTGACTACCCAGCTTACACAAATCCTGAGGGTGTTGACATGAATTCTGTAAGTGTGTGCTGACTAGTTATAATAGTGCCTTTCATCGTCTTTATATTTTCTTTGCTTAACAGGTTCAATATTTTACCAGGGAATTTATGGAGAGAATGGGACTGTTGTGTATCCTCAGGGTTATGGGTATGCAGCGTATCCTTACTCGCCAGCAACTAGCCCTGCTCCACAGCTTGGCGGGGAAGGGCAGTTGTACGGTGCTCAGCAGTATCAGTATCCTAACTATTTTCCAAACAGTGGACCGTATGCTTCATCTGTGGCTACACCTACCCAGCCGGATCTCTCTGCAAACAAACCTGCTGGTGTGAAGACACTACCTGCGGATAGCAATAATGTTGCTTCTGCTGCTGGTATCACAAAAGGAAGTAATGGATCAGCTCCAGTGAAACCAACTAACCAGGCTACCCTTAACACCTCAAGTAATTTGTATGGTATGGGTGCTCCAGGAGGAGGTTTGGCTGCTGGTTATCAGGACCCCAGGTATGCCTATGAAGGGTATTATGCTCCTGTGCCGTGGCACGATGGCTCTAAGTACTCTGATGTGCAGAGACCTGTTTCTGGTAGTGGAGTTGCATCCTCCTATTCTAAGTCTAGCACAGTACCTTCATCGAGGAATCAAAACTACCGCTCAAATTCTCACTACACGGTATGATGTCTTTCCAAACTTCTTTTTGCTAATGAACACCATTGTCTGCTTTACTGGCATATATATATAGCCGCTCAAGTCTTCCAAATTTGTTAACTGACCTTCAATCAACTTTTTTCTTTGCAGAGCGTGCACCAGCCTTCATCAGTGACTGGCTATGGTACAGCTCAGGGGTACTACAACAGGATGTATCAGAACAAGTTATATGGTCAGTATGGTAGCACAGGGAGATCTGCTTTGGGTTATGGTTCATCTGGGTATGATTCAAGAACAAATGGAAGAGGATGGGCGGCCACAGACAACAAATACAGAAGCTGGGGCAGGGGTAACAGTTACTATTACGGAAATGAGAACAATGTAGATGGTTTGAATGAACTTAACAGGGGACCTAGAGCTAAGGGCACAAAGAACCAGAAGGGAAATCTAGATGATAGCTTAGAGGTTAAGGAGCAGACTGGAGAATCAAATGTAACTGAGGTTGGGGAGGCGGATAACACATGTGTTGTTCCTGACAGAGAACAGTACAATAAAGAAGATTTCCCAGTGGATTATGCAAATGCCATGTTCTTTATCATCAAGTCATACAGTGAAGATGATGTGCACAAGAGCATTAAATATAATGTTTGGGCTAGCACACCAAATGGAAACAAGAAGCTTGCTGCAGCATACCAGGAAGCTCAACAGAAAGCTGGCGGCTGTCCCATCTTTCTGTTTTTCTCGGTGTGTATATAATCCTGAAATTAAAAACTGTGCTCTTTTTACTTTGTTTTATGATATTGTTCTTTATACTCCAGTTTTTGTCTTTCAGGTCAATGCAAGTGGACAATTTGTTGGTCTTGCTGAAATGACAGGACCAGTTGATTTCAACACAAATGTGGAGTACTGGCAGCAAGATAAGTGGACCGGCTCTTTCCCCCTCAAGTGGCATATTGTGAAGGATGTGCCAAACAGTTTACTGAAGCATATTACTTTAGAGAACAATGAGAACAAACCTGTTACCAACAGCAGAGACACACAAGAGGTAAATATTTGTGACATCTTTTGGCTTGTTTTACTGATTACTCCACGAGCGTTTTTGTTTTCTTGTGCCTAACTTTCTTTGTTTGGATCATATTAGGTTAAGTTGGAGCAAGGTTTGAAGATTGTGAAAATTTTCAAGGAGCATAGCAGCAAGACTTGCATTTTGGATGATTTCTCATTCTACGAGGTTCGACAGAAGACTATCTTGGAGAAGAAAGCCAAGCAAACCCAGAAACAGGTAAGAACTAGAAAACAATTTCAGAAATCTTTTTCATTCAGTATATATATAACTTGAGTGTTTCTAATGTATTAAAGCTTAACAGGTAAGCGAGGAGAAGGTAACCGATGAAAAGAAGGAATCTGCAACTGCAGAGTCAGCGAGCAAGGAATCTCCTGCAGCTGTTCAAACGTCCAGTGATGTTAAGGTTGCTGAGAATGGGTCTGTTGCTAAACCAGTCACAGGCGATGTGGTGGCAAATGGTTGCTAACTAAGAGGATGGTGTCGCTCACGGCATGGGCATAAAACTGACTAGAGATGAAGATATGAACAATCCCGTTTAACGTTTCTCTTGAGAAGAAGATTGCCGTGAGCCTTGAAGCATGGAAGGAGCTTTAGTACCTGAGACGGATCCGTTTCTTTGCCCTTAGAAGTTTAAATCCCAGTTATTTTTTTTTCAATCTTTTCTTGTTTTCATTTTTCCTTTTCTTCAAAATCGCAGTCTCGTTACAAGTTTATGTTGGGTTTCTTTTTCATTTTCTGTTGTTCCTACCCTGTAAAAATGCGCATAGGACCTACTAAATCGTGGGAAGAATTAGAGAAAAGGAGATAAAAGCAGGGTGGGATTTTGTTTTTTCATGTCTGTTGGATTTTTAGGCAGAGTTTTCTTTTCTTTTGGTTTCTTGCTTTGGTTTCAGACTTGACTCTCTTGAGTCGTTTAGAATTTGAGATGGTCTTTTGCCTCTCTCGTCTTGTTTCTGTCATTCTCCAAAGTTATCTGAATCAATCCATGTTTTAAGATTTTCAAAGCAAGGAGATAAGTATTGTTGATTTTTTTCGTGTAACAAAACAAAACGACCTTGATCTCATAATTTTGTTGCTGTCACCAATAATTGTCAAAGAAGCCGAGAGAACCTAACTTTAGTCAGCTCTCCATTTCACCATTCCAATGTATGATGTGTCGTTTTGATCTATCTTGCCGAAATTGCTGATGTGGTTAAAATCCCAATAATAAATGAAGCTGATCAAATAAGTACTTGTTGTCTGATCTGACGTGGCTAGATAGCTTCTCCAACGCTTTATCTCGGAAACTCCGTGACAAAAGATAGTACTTTCATGTCTGTTTTGGTTTCATCCAAAAGTATCAAATTTGTGTGATCTTCTCCAGAAGAAACTTGAGGAACTTTAAGCTAAACCTCTGTAGTTTTCAGATTGATTCGTTGGTGGAAAGCGTCTAAATTTTGCGTAAATGGCGGCAGCTCTTGTACGCAGATTCTGCCGGGGATCATCTTTTCCGGTCTCTGGTCATGGATATAGGATGCTATCGACGGTTGAAAATGTATCTGAAAGTGGTAAATCGATGAATCTATACTCTGCTATTAATCAAGCTCTTCACATCGCTTTAGAGACCGATCCTCGGTGAGCTTTTCTCGCATTTTTCAATCCTAAAGTCTAAGGTACATTTGAATTGGTTTTTATAATGTATTTGGAGTCACTTGAGTGAAGGTCTTATGTTTTTGGGGAAGATGTTGGATTTGGTGGTGTCTTCCGATGTACAACAGGATTAGCTGAACGTTTTGGGAAATCTCGAGTTTTCAACACTCCTCTCTGCGAGCAAGGCATTGTTGGCTTTGGCATTGGTTTAGCTGCAATGGTCACTTCTTCTCTTCTTTTGTTTCTTCTGTTTACCTCTCATTGCTATCACATCATCTTACTGGTTACTTATTCGCTTGCAGGGAAATCGAGTTATTGCGGAAATTCAGTTTGCGGATTATATTTTCCCGGCTTTTGATCAGGTAAAAATGCTACCTTTACCTTTAAACCAAGTTATGATGACGCATGAGTTCTCTTTATGGAGTTTTGTGATTTCGTAGATTGTTAATGAGGCTGCAAAGTTCAGATACCGAAGTGGAAACCAGTTTAACTGTGGAGGTAAACTCATATCTTCTTGTGCCTTCTTGGTTATGAGACACCAAGTTTTTACTCATTGGGGTTTATGTGACAATTGTAGGACTCACTATTAGGGCACCGTACGGAGCAGTTGGTCACGGTGGACATTACCACTCGCAGTCCCCTGAAGCTTTCTTTTGTCATGTCCCTGGTATCAAAGTACATCTTCTTACTAAAGCTTCTTCTTTCTCTATTTGCTTCATATTCTTAGGTGTATATGAAAATTGCATGTTTTGGGTAGGTTGTTATTCCTCGAAGTCCACGGGAAGCTAAGGGATTATTATTGTCATCCATCCGTGATCCGAATCCCGTTGTCTTTTTCGAACCAAAGGTACTACTTCTTGAGTTATTTTCAACTTCAAGAACCTGTAAAAGAGTCTTTGATCCTTTGTTCTTCTTCTTCAGTGGCTATATCGTCAAGCGGTAGAGGATGTCCCTGAAGATGACTATATGATACCTTTATCTGAGGCAGAGGTATATAGGTTCCATTTCTAGTGTCTCTTCTTTTAGTACACTTCTAAGACTAATAAATGAAAACTTTTTGTCACAGGTTATGCGAGAAGGTTCCGACATAACTCTTGTTGGATGGGGAGCACAGCTCACTATCATGGAACAAGCATGTCTTGACGCAGAAAACGTTAGTTTTTATGTTTTGCACTTAATTAGTCTTTGGCGATACAGATGATGAAACAAAATGTTTTTGCAGGAAGGAATATCGTGTGAATTGATAGATCTCAAGACTCTGATCCCTTGGGATAAGGAAATCGTTGAGACCTCAGTGAGAAAGACTGGCAGACTTCTTGTAAGTTAAGCTTCTCTGAGTGAGTATCATTGTCCTAAGTCTCAGAGAATAAATGTGTTTGCTTACTTCGGTTGCAGATTAGCCATGAAGCTCCTGTTACAGGAGGCTTTGGGGCCGAGATCGCTGCAACTATAGTTGAGCGTTGCTTCTTGAGGGTAAAAACAAGTCATATTTGTCTACAGCATTATAATTTTTGGTAACAATGTCTGGTTTTCATATTTGCTTACATGTCTGGTTACTTTTGCAGTTAGAAGCACCTGTAAGCAGAGTTTGTGGCCTGGACACTCCTTTCCCTCTAGTGTTCGAACCTTTCTACATGCCAACCAAGAACAAGGCAAGTTTTGTTTCTGGTCTGTATCTTATACATATATTTTCGTTTTTGTTGCTAATTCTTCCCTGGCTCACAATTTGATGCAGATATTGGATGCAATCAGATCCACTGTGAATTACTAGCCCATCTTAGCATTGTACACATGATTCTCTGTCTCCTATCTTCGAAATAATTATTGATGCTGGTGGTTCAGACATGTAATGGATACTGTAATCACCACTTTTGTTATTTAATCTATGATCTTGAAACTCTCCATCTTTGTTCACAATCTTGGCCAATCTCTATGATAAACAAGACTTTAGGGCTACACACTGAGTTAAGGTTCTACTTGTAACATAAGTGGAAATGTGAGGACACTACAGCAACATACATGTAAGACATATCTTGGAAAGAAAAAGAAAAAAAATAGAACCGAAGAATTGTCTTTAGAATCTCCATTGTGTATATACAATGTTATATTATGAACCAAAACACAAGGTGAGAGTCTAGCTACTGTGAAAGCCTTTGTTCAAGGGCAAAATTCTCAGCAAGCTTTAGCAACTCCAAGGGGCTAAGACCGCACAACTAGTTTTGCAGGGAACAAATCCGTGACCCTATAAAAGATAAACACAACAATTAGGTTCATGCACGAATAAATCGAGAAATCAAACATTACTAAGAAAGATGAGGAAAGTTGACGGGTGTGTTACATACTATTGCTGTATCTTTCTGAATTCCGAGAGCACGGGGTATATATTCTCAAAGGCTTTGTAGGTCTCATCTCTCATCTGATAATGAGTGATCTCAGGATTTTTTCAGGTGACAGAAGAGCTAGAGACTAGAGAGAGACATAACAAGTATTATCACAAAACCTAAAGAGAAGTGAGATATTACCTTGGCTCCTGTTATTACGATCTTCCCAGAGACAAAGATTAGAAGGACGATTTTTGGGACTTTCATCCTATAAATCAGCCCTGGGAAGAGCTCGGGCTCATACTAACCACACGCCAATATGAGAGAGAGGTAATGGCCATCAGCACAACGTTTTTATCTCTAAAAGTCGGTCCTTGACTACTAAATGTATAAGTTAAGATCACTCACACTTGAGAAAGCAGCGTGAGAGTAAGCAAGACCTTCAAGTCTTATAGGGAATTTGACATCACAAGAACCTACAATATTCTGAATCTTGAAATCCTGCAGGATGTAACAATTGAATATATTTAGTATAAGCAAAAGTAAGAAAAAAAATGTTGGATAGGGAAAAGGTTTAAAGAAATTGTACCTTGAATTTTGCAGGGAATCCCAATTTCTGCACAATCCTAGCATACTAAACAATAAAACATCTCCTATTAGCATAAACAAATGAGGAGCAAATAGCATACTGCAATTATTGCTAAAGTAAAGAAGAACAGATCTATAAGAAAGTTAAATTAAAGAGGTTAAAGATAAAAAAAATCTACCTTTCTAGCAGCCATCTTCGAAAAGTCCTCGCTCTTAGCTCCAGTACAGACCTAATTGGAGATTAGTCGCCAAATTCAGAAGAGAATTCAAACCAATGTAATTAAATTTCAGAATTATGAAAAAGTATTGCCAACCAAAATAACTATACCATTTTCCCTGAGGCGAATATTAATGCTGTAGTCTTCGGTTCTCTGATCCTCATTATCACCGCAGCAAAACGCTGGAAACATAAAACACAAGAGGTATTACATAAGACGAGCTTAGCTAAGGCAAATTAGTTTAGCAAAAGCCAAAAACAGATAATATCTTAGATTCTAATTAATCAGTACACAGTATATAGACCAATCAGATCTCAGGTAACAATAAGGTCAACTCAAGGAGAGAGTACTCTTCCAAACAACTTTTCTACCGTTTATTAAAACAAAAAGTCACAATATAATGCAAATACCTTGGGATTATATTCAGCATTCCGAGCCTGCAAAGCTATGGCTTTAAGATCTAGCTTGCAGTCTAAGTTCACCGTGGAGACAATGTTTCTGAAACAAAACATCAAAGATGTCAACAGGGGTCAAACAAACACTTAATCCCAAGAGACAAAAAACAAATACGAAGGCACAAAAGAACTCACTGAAGAGTAGGAACAATCCCTGAAGGATGCTTGCTAAGATCAACTGGATTACTCCCTTCCAATCCTTGATCAGTCATTCTTCTATAGTTACACAAAACCAAAATCAACACAATCAAAATAAGCAATAGCCAGAAAATATAATAGACACTAGACACGATCCAAGACAATATGCTTAAAAGTCTTATCAGATAGACTTATCATTCAAAAGGGTTTCAATTATTTGAGAATACAGAGCCAATTTTAGATTTCATCTTCCAAAACAACGAGACTTATCCTCTTAAGGTGATGAAACTCATAAGATCTAATCGAAAAAACTCAGGAAAAGGATTAAAGGTCAGACCTTTGGATAGCGAAGAAATCCGAAATCTAGGGTTTCGTAGCTTTAAGACGAGAAGGAAAGATTCGAGGGAAGAGTTTGGGCGAAAGGAAGCCGAAGAATTGAGAAAAGGAGAAGCCTTTTATACAAAGAATTGAGAATCGAAGAGGGAAAAAGATTTATAAATCGGTGCTTATATAAGGGGAGAGTGAATTTGTTTCTCTCGCTTCTGGTTTTTAGATCTGTGAGAGAGAGGAGGTCATCGACTTGCGTTTCGGATTTGGGATCCTTAAGCCCCTTTATACCTATATATACATACCCATGCTACCCTTGACCGTCCTTGTTACATCGAGGGTAATTTTGGAAATTTATGCGGTAATGCTACGATGACGGCTGTCTTTCGGTTTTATGTGAAAGTCCACTCCTTTTCGGCCACGTCAGCTTTAGTGTTATAACGCTATTATATTTTTGCATATTTAGCGATTTAGTGAACATTTTTTTTCAAGTAGAAATTTATAATTTTTCATTGATTTTTTCAAATCACATAATGTGGAATTGAAAATCAAAATTTCACATCAGTTAAAATCCACTAACCAATAACCCCACTAAATCAAATCACTGTTACGACTACACCACCAACACAAAACATGATTTTCATAAAAATTAAAACACTAGAGAATTCTTGGTTAAACAAAGCATGCTTATGAGATCTCTAGCCATCTTTGTAGTATCAGCGCCATTGTTTCTCCATAAGCGAAGATAAGGATTTCGAAAACTGCGAAACAAACGATGATGATGATGTCTCTTTGTCCTGGCTCTCCTCATCCTTGTCTCTCCAGAACTTTAGGATAACGAGATTCTCCTCTTCTGTTGATCTCTGAACTACGATTCTCGAAGCATAACCTTTCTTTCTCATCATCAGACAAATCTCTGCTGGGAAATTTGAAGTTAATGTCACTAAGTAGAACCATCCTTTCTCTGATAGCAAAAGATCAACCACAGGCAAGATTTTATCGATGACTGTCCGGCCATTTTCCCCTCCTGCCCAAGCAGAGGCAATACCTTCCATTCCAACTTCATATTCAGGTGTTGGCACATAAGGCGGATTCACCACAATCACGTCGACTGAGCCAGCAAGTCTCTTCTCTAGACCAGTAGCTAAATCTGCGCAGATAACATCAGCATTAACTCCATGTGCTTCTAGAGTTTCTTTTGTCACTCTTGTAGCTATCGGGTTAGTGTCAATGGCGAGATAATGAACACCAGGAACTTCGTTTTGAAGAAGAAGTATAAGTGAAGTTATGACATATCCGCTTCCGCATCCAATCTCCATACAAATCTTAGGGTTGTGCTCTATAAGGTTGGTGCGATCAGCGAGTAATGCATCAACTAGCGCAAATGAATCATCACATGGTTCATAGACCTCACGATGCGAGCTTACAAGACGGATAGCAGCAATTCTTGGTGGCATCTTGTAAATGACTTGACTACTAAACAAACAAACAAAAACCACACCATTACAAGTTAGAAGGTTTTAACTTTGAGAAGGTGTATTCCATATTTCAAATATAAACAAGCTTGCAGTCTAAAGTTCACCATAGACATCAAACAAACACTAACTCTTAAGAGACTAAAATAAAGACAAAGGCACAAAAGAACTCACTGAGGAGTAGGAACAATCCCTGAAGGATGTTTGCTAAGGTCCATTGGATTACTCTCTTCTAATCCTTGGTCAGCCATTCGTCTAAAACAACAGACAATCAAACTAAGCAAAAGAACTCAGAGAAGATAATTGCCACTAGACACGATCCAAGACCACAAGAAAACTTATGCGTAAAAGTCTGATAAGATAGCTTCATCAAATGGGTTTCAACTATTTGGGAATACAGAGCCAATTTTAATTTCATCTGCCAAAACTACGACACTTTTCCTCTAAGCTATAATACCGATACGAGAAATCATATCTGAACGATTAAACCCATGAAAAGGATTAAAGGTCAGACCTTTCGATAGCGAGCAAATCCAAGTTTTGAACACGAAATCGAGGTTTTCGTAGCTTTAATACGATTATGGAAGATAAAGAATCTGGCTTTATGAGATGGAGGCTCAATCGTAGCCTTGAAAGTCGTGCCCTTCTCTCTCTCTTGAAGACAATTTCCGGTAAGTAGATTTAGTTTCCTTTTTCTTTTTGTTCCGATCTGCTCTTCATCGTCGGTTTGAAGCCTCTTCAAGGAAGTCCAGGAGTGAGCCGATGCTTGTCTCCGTCAACGTGTGGTGTGGAGCTCTCTCTCTGATGTGGATTTGGCTCTGGTTTTGTCGGTCGAGAAGGTTGCGGCGGGGGTCTCTTGGTTATGGACGCTGAGGGTTGCTGCGAGGTTCTCAGGCTCACCCGTGATTCTAGTCGCTGCGTCCACGGCGGAAGTTGGAGAGGGGTAAGGGGGGGTTCGTTGTCTGATGCGGTGGTTAACAGTAGATCTGTTTGGATCTTAGATGGCTGCAGCGGGTTTTGGATCTAGAGAGTCTGACTGAGCCACCAGTCTTTAGGTCTGCCGTTTTTGGTCTCCACCGGTCCGGATCGACGTGTGTTTGGCTCTGGGTCTTTGCTATTTTCCGGTGATGGGAGAGAAGTGTTATCGCTGAGTGTTTCGGGTTGCTAGGTCGGGATCCGGTTCCGTGGAACCGCTACGTCGGAGCGGCTAGCTTTCCGGGAGTCTTGTGGTGGGTTGGTGCGTTGGAGTTGAGTCTCTACAGACGAAAACCGGAATCTTTCGTCGGTGGTGGACGATTCTCGGAGGCGGCCACAAAGCTGTGGGACTTGAGTCCGCCGGATCTAGGTTTTGGTCGCTCTGCTAGCGACGGTCAACAGGCGGCGAGCTTTTTTCTTTTTCCTGGCGATGTGTCAGAAAACCCTAATTTTGTAACTGGACCGAATTGTTTGTAAGTTTCGGCCCAAGCCCATTGGGTAGTTTTAATGAAATTATAAAAAAAAAAAAAAAAAAAAAAAA
>Ga0041059_1003174_pt1 | contig 11487 bp, 7 predicted proteins | sample AraColnosormetaG_FD_56232 | JGI IMG/M metagenome (GOLD analysis project Ga0041059, IMG submission 56232) | Arabidopsis roots microbial communities from North Carolina, USA - Col MF nosort | ecosystem: Host-associated > Plants > Roots > Unclassified | place: USA: North Carolina | collected 2013-09-02 | reverse complement strand
TATAATGTTACTATATATAAAATTAAACTATAAAATATAAATGTATTAGAGAATGATACAATTTGCAAAACTTTTATATATAATAGATAATTCTTAAATTTTTAAAATTACTCCTTTAATTAAAAAATCACGGGACGGGTAAAGAAATTACAGAACGAGTTTTATTTTGGAATTAAGTTATATGGTGGATGTATTTGAATCAATATTTATAAAATTTTAAAATATTATTAATATGCTGTTTTAATAGGGTTAAAACTTCAGTTTTTTAATAATTGTCTAATGGATTCGTGGTATAGCGTTACTTAATAACAATTATAAATTGTAAAATATAAATATTTTATAAAAATAAATTTGCAAGTTTTAATATATATTACTTTTTAAAAATAAATCATCCCGCGGTATACCGCGGGTTAAAATCTAGTTTGACTTATAAAGTCAACTGATAAAACTTGAGTTTACTAAATTTGAATAAAAAACAATAAACATTCTCTTTATATATACTCGATTTATTGAAAACAAAATAATTATAATAATGCCTACAAAAGTTATTAAAAAACAAACCCGTCCAACGGACATGTCTCCCTCTAGTTATCATTAAGGTAAAGTTCATAAAGGTATTGTACTTGGCTTTCTTCTGTTGTCTGATAAATGAAAGACTTAACCATCATTAACAATTGGATGTTGGTTTAAAAAAGATGTACATAGAGGACAATAATAATTAATAAGACATAAATTTGGTGACAGATGCTAAAAAAACTCTCTCATGCACTCTTCTCGAGGTGTCTGAAATTGGCAATGTTTGTCAAAAAAAGTAGATCTTGACTTCTTCTTTTAGCTATTTTGAGAAACTTTTCTTACCCTTCCATGAACTTTGCAGTCCTCGAGCCTTGTAATGGAGGGTTTAGCGTCTTCTTATATGTATACTTGCATCAACTTTCTGTGATAGACAGTTCTCTCCTATCACAAGCGAAATTTTTTCAGTCTTTGCTTCTCTCTGTTGTGGTCACGAACAGCTCGTTTCTTGTCCGAAGGAATTAAGCTTTTACTGAACTTTTCCTGCTTGAGCAGTGTGGTGTTCTTTCGTTCTCTATCTCTTAAGCCTCTTCCTCATGACTCCCTTATCTCTCGTTCTATTTCCATGTCTAAGAGAATGAGACCAAGTTGGTACAGGGATTCTCCCCCAAAACAGCTCCCGTATGCCTTTGTGCCGGAAGAAGATGATGACGTTGTCATCCTTCCTCAAGTTGACAATTCGGCTCTCCTAGGTCGTCTTCAACTTAGCTTGGTTGGTAGAATGTTTCATCAAGGTGGTCGGAGTACTGAAGCTTTGCTCTCTTTTCTCCCAAATATATGGGATGTCGAAGGGAGGGTCCGGGGAGTTTCTCTTGGAGATTCCCGGTTCCAATTCTTCTTTGAATCTGAGACTGATCTTCAGAAGGTCCTTAATAAGAGACCTTGCCACTTCAGTAAGTGGTCCTTTGCGCTGGAAAGATGGAAGTCCCACATTGGCATTTCCTTCCCTGATACGATGACCTTCTGGATCAAAACTGAAGGAATCCCTACTGAATTCTGGGAGGAGGAAGTGCTGAGAAATTTTGGTGCTTCCATTGGAGCAGTTAGGCGAGTTGACTCTTCAAAAGGAAGACTCCAAATCTCTGTTAAGGCAGACGTCCCTTTCAGGTTTAATAAGAATGCTCAACTCCCAAATGGTGAAGTAGTTAAAGTAAAACTATTTTATGAAAAGCTCTTTTGATGGTGTACCTACTGTCGCCGGATCTGTCACGAACTTGACCAGTGTCCCCTCCTCGATGAAAATCAGCGAGTGGCTCTAATGGCAGAGGATCAGAGACATAGTCATCTCGACGGATCAGTTGATGGTCGTTCCTAGTCTCTCTCTCTCAGTCAAGGAGGAACAGTGGTTCCTCGTAACGGCCCTGGTGAGCGGGTTGTGTCTCTCCCTGAAGGTCCTCAAATCTGAAAGTCCAATCCGTCTTACGGACCCAATCGTTTGGCGGCGAACAATCCTCCCCTGTCCAAGTCTTCTTCCCGCTTTGGTGGCTCTCGCTCCCGGCGCCATCCTCATCCTCCTTCCTCTCGACGTCTGCCTACGGACCGGGCTCCACCGCCTAACCGGGCTTCTGGCTCTGTACGACGCTCGTCTCCCCCTGAAGGTCGTAAGCGACGTTATGGTGTCTCTTTCTCTCAGGAGAAGATTGTGGAAAAGCCATCTAAAGGAAATCAGGACCTGGCGCGTGTAGTTCCCTCCTCCTCGCTCCCACCTTCCACCATCCCTGGTGAGCTGCGATCCTCACCTCACCTCTCTGACTCGCAGATAACAATCTCGGACCCCCTCCTGGCTCCCTCAAGAGCAAAACAGAGAACCTCTTCCCCGGCTTATGTCAGGGAAAGACCTTTCCGCCTAAACCTATCTAAGAAGCACTCTGCTTCAGAAAAAGGAAAGGGCAAAGTGGGGGATCCTCCCATGTCTCTCGGAGACACGACTCCGGGGTCTAGCCCCTCTGCCAAGAAATCTCTTAATTTCGATCTAGATCCTTCATCGAAGATCACAACTACCCCAAGTTCTGTAAATCATGTTGTGCAAGTCCCTTCCCCACCTGGTAAGCGTCTGAGCTGGTACGAGATGAAGGTGGAAGAAGATGAAGCCAATGCCCGGGCTTTAGGTGCAGGACCGGACACGATATTAGCGGCGAAGTTTTCTCAGGTCGTCTCCTTTGCAAGCCCAGTTGTTGATGTCCCTGCTCTCCCTGACCGGCAATCCCACTCTCCTCCCCTCTCTGGTGGCTCCCCTCAAGCCGAATGGGATAAGAACCTCAATCCTCTCTCGGAGGCGCTTAACCTAGACTGGACGGCCGAGGATGAGGCTGCCTATCACGCTCTGGAACCTCCGTTCACCACGGGGGAAGAAGATGTGGCAGGAAAAAACACTCTGAGAATTGAGTCCCATGTTTCTTCTCTAGAACGTTTGGAGACGCAGTCGTCGATCTCCCTCGCTTCCACGCAGCGTCCGACTCCGTCCAAAGTTCTTGAAGGAGCGACTGAGAACGGCGGTGATGTGGAGAACAGAGATCAGCTTCTGTCCCTAGATGGGCTTCTCTCTTTGGAAATAGATTTTGTTTCTACTCTCGGTGGGCCAAAAAAGGGAGTAAAAAAGAAGAGGGCCGAAACCCATTCTCGCAAGGGTAATACTACTTCTGGTAAAGTCCAGTCCTCTTTGGGCCTTTTGGTGAATCTAGCTTCAAAAAAGATACAAAATGTCAAAGGACGTTCTCCGAGTAAGCGTCTCTTGCTCAAAGGTGGGGCTTCCAAGTCAAGAGCTGCTAAACGTCCGTCTTCGGCTCCTCGTTCAAGCATCTTCCCGTCATCCAAAGTCAAATCTCCGGGGTCTATTGGTGGCTCGGTGGGGTCCATGGAACCCCCCGACACTAACCCATGAGGATCTTAGCGTGGAGGACATGTGTCGCATGTATTCTCCGGGTTTTCTTTTTTTATCGGAAACTAAAAATGATCTTTTGTATCTTCAGAATATGCAAGTATCTCTAGGCTTTGATTGTCTCCAAACTGTTGACCCTATAGGTAACAGTGGTGGATTAGCTCTATTGTACTCTAATGAATTTCCGGTTACGGTTGTTTTTCTTAATGATCAGCTTATTGATATTGAGACTATTATTGATGGTAACCGTGTTTGTATTACTTTTGTTTATGGCGACCCGAATGTCCAATATCGGGAACTAGTTTGGGAACGGTTGACCCGTATTGGTATTATTCGTTCAGATCCATGGTTCATGATAGGAGATTTCAATGAAATCACCGGGAACCATGAGAAAAAGGGAGGCAAAAGTTGGTCCGAATCTTCTTTCCTTCCTTTCCGATGTATGATCGAAAATTGCGGGATGATTGAAATTCCATCCCATGACAATCTTTTCTCATGGGTGGGACGACGGAGTTGTGGAGTTACGGGACGACGGGTCCGGAAAGTCATTAAAGCTCGGTTGGATAGGGCTATGGCCAATGAGGAATGGCATAATATTTTTTCCCACTCGAATGTGGAGTATGTTAAATTATGGGGATCAGATCACCGCCCTCTCCTTGGTTCAATACAAAACAGTCCCCAACGTAATTTTAAGCAGTTTTCTTTTGATAAACGATGGTTTGGGAAATCGGGCTTTAAAGAATCTGTGTACGAAGGGTGGAACCTATCTTCCCATGATGGTGATTTTTTTTCACAAAAAGTGAAAAGTTGTAGAAAATCTATTTCTACTTGGAAGAAAGCTAGTTCAACTAATTCAGAGAAAAAAATTGTGGACTTGCAAGATCAGATTGATCGAGCTCAAGAAGATGAGGCCATCTCTGCAGAGGACCTCCTAGCCCTGAAATGGAAACTCTGTGATGCGTATAGAGAAGAGGAAATTTTTTGGCGCCAAAAGAGTAGGGAATTGTGGTACAAGTCCGGTGATAATAACACAAATTTTTTTCATGCGATAACTAAGCAGAGAAGAGCGAAAAACAAGATTATTGGCTTATTGAATCAAGACGGTCTGTGGATTGATAACGAGGTGGGAATTGAAAATCTAGAAGTGGATTATTTCAAGGATTTAGTCACCACCTCAAATCCACAAGATTTCCATTCCGCCATTCGGGATGTGCCAGTGATAATTTCAGAAGAAATAAACAAAAATCTCACAAAAGATATTTCCCCGGCAGAAGTCAAACGCGCCCTTTTTTCTCTCAACCCAGATAAAGCTCCAGGTCCAGATGGAATGACAAGTTTTTTCTATCAAAAGTTTTGGGATTTGACGGGCCCTGATTTAGTTATAATAGTCCAAAACTTTCTTTCTTCAGGTGCTTTTGACAAGCAGTTGAATGAGACAAACATTTGCTTGATCCCTAAGGTAGACCGACCTAGGAAAATGGTGGAGTTTCGCCCTATTAGTCTGTGTAATGTGAGCTACAAAGTTATCTCAAAAGTTCTTAGCTTCCGGCTAAAGAAACTACTTCCGGACTTGATATCCGAGACGCAATCTGCCTTTGTGGCAGGTCGCCTAATTACAGATAATATTCTAATTGCACAAGAAAACTTTCATGCTCTCCGGAATAACCCGGCTTGCAGAAAAAAGTTTATGGCTATTAAGACAGATATGAGCAAAGCTTATGACCGGGTTGAATGGTGTTTTCTTCAAGCGCTTATGTTGAAAATGGGTTTTTCCCAAAAATGGGTTGACTTAATAACCTTTTGTATCTCTTCGGTCACTTATAAAGTCCTTGTAAATGGTTCCCCGAGAGGCTTTATTAAACCATCAAGAGGTATCCGTCAAGGAGACCCAATCTCCCCTTTCCTCTTCATCTTGTGCACAGAGGCTTTGGTAGCAAGCCTCAAAGATGCGGAGTGGCACGGCCGGATTCAAGGCCTACAAATCTCTCGTGCGAGCCCTTCAACCTCTCACCTATTGTTCGCGGATGACAGTCTTTTCTTCTGTAGAGCGGATCCTGTCCAAGGGCAGGAAATTATTAAAATTCTTCGGACATACGGGGAGGCCTCGGGTCAGCAGTTAAACTCTGCTAAGTCTTCCATTTTGTTTGGACATGATGTGGAAAATACTATTCGTAACAACATTAAAGTAGCTATTGGGATCCATAAGGATGGCGGTATGGGTTCATATCTGGGCTTACCAGAGAAGATCCATGGTTCAAAAGTTCAAGTCTTCTCTTTTGTAAGAGATCGTCTTCAAAAACGCTTGAATACTTGGACGGCTAAATTCTTGTCAAAAGGCGACAAAGAAGTACTTATAAAGTCTGTAGCTCAGGCCCTTCCGACATACGTCATGTCGTGCTTCCTTCTCCCAAAAGCAATTCGCTCCAAGCTAAGTAATGCCATTGCCAATGTTTGGTGGAAAACCAATGAAAACAGTAACGGTATTCATTGGATAGCTTGGGATACCCTTTGTAAACCCCATTCGGAGGGGGGGATAGGCTTTAGAACACTTGAAGAGTTTAACTTAGCTCTGTTAGCTAAACAATTATGGCGGCTGATTCGATTTCCGAATTCTCTTCTCAGTAGAATCTTACGTGGAAGATATTTCCGTTTTAGTGATCCACTCCATATTGGTGCTTCGTTTAGACCCTCTTATGGATGGAGAAGTATTATGGCGGCGAAACCCCTTCTTCTTTTGGGCCTCCGTCGGACCATAGGTTCTGGAATGTTGACTCGCGTCTGGGAAGATCCTTGGATCCCCTCAATTCCTGCAAGGCCAGCTAAGAGCATCCTTGATACAAGAGATCCCCATCTTTATGTAAACGACCTGATTGATCAAAACACTCAATCGTGGAAGATCGACCGTCTTACATCCTTGATAGACCCCGTTGACATTCCACTTATATTAGGAATTTGACCAAGTCGGACCTACTTGAGTGATGGATATAGCTGGCCGTATACTAAATCTGGTAATTACTCTGTTAAGTCCGGATATTGGGCCGCGAGAGATCTTTCTCGTCCTATTTGTGACCCCCCTTCTCAGGGACCAGGTGTTACGGCACTTCAGGCACAAGTATGGAAGCTTAAAACTACACGAAAGCTTAAGCATTTCGCGTGGCAATGTATTTCAGGGTGTCTTTCTACCTGTCAACGTCTAGCTTACAGACATATGGGTACCGATAAGAGTTGCCCCCGTTGCGGTGCTTCGGAGGAGTCGATTAACCATTTACTCTTTCATTGTCCACCTTCTCGACAAATATGGGCACTCTCGCCTATTCCTTCCTCAGGGAGTCTTTTCCCTAGAAATTCTCTCTTTTATAACTTCGATTTTTTTCTTTGGCGTGGCCGGGAATTCGATATAGAAGAAGATGTTATTGCTCTCTTTCCATGGATTATTTGGTATATCTGGAAAAGTAGAAACCGCTTTATATTTGAAAACGTCAGGGAACCCCCTCCTGAAACTCTCGCATTGGCCCTCCAAGAAGCTGCTGCTTGGAAACAAGCCATGCTAATTGACGAGGATCATGTAGATGCTCCCCCTCCGCCTAGCTTCGCGGAAGCCCCCCCAGCTGAGCTCGTTGAGTGTCAATTTGATGCGTCCTGGCACGCTGAAGACTCTCTAAGTGGCTTTGGTTGGGTGTTCGTCAGACATGATGTTGTCTTACACCTGGGTCTCAAGAGTGAGCGTCGGAGTTTATCACCGCTCCATGCTGAATTTGACTCCTTGTTATGGGCGATGGAATCACTGATCTCTATTGGTATGACGACTGGTGCCTTTGCTTCGGATTGCGCAAATCTGATCTCTATCCTGGATAATCAAGATGAGTGGCCATCCTTCGCTGCGGAGATTGTCTCATATCGATCTTTAGTCTGTTTATTCTCGTCTTTTAGTATTCGCTTTGTTCCTCGTAGTTTTAACTTTCGAGCTGATTGTCTAGCTAAAAAAGCTCGAGTCCGCAATTGTATTTTTTCTCATGCAGTCGGTTCCTGAATGGCTCTCCGTAGAGGAGAGCCTCTTCCTGACATCTTAACGAGAATGGTGTTTGATGAAAAATCTAAAAATAAAAAATAAAAAAATAATTAATAAGACATAATCAAACGAATAGTCTATAGTCTATATGTCTTGTAAGAAAACTCCAACGATATTTGAAACTCCTCTTAGAAAATGTGAAGAGTGTGGTGGATGATGCTGGATTGGTTCCATTTGGGTTTTCCGGTTTTCATGTTTATCGGTTTCATAAAAACAAAATTACTAAACCATAGGTAACCTTTTGTAATCCGATTTGATTTCGGTTAGGTTTATTCGGTTCGGTATGGTTTGGTTATTCACAATCGGTTCTGAATTTTTGGATTTCAGAACAATGAAACCAAACGGTTTGTAAATAAGTTTCTGTTCGATCTCTGTTTTAACTTTTTCTGTTTGGCACAAGAACTCTCAAACAATTCATTTATTTGGATGGTTGTTCAATCATAGAGATACAACAAATCCTATTCCTCATAGATTCTCAAGAATTACAAGAAGGAGAATCATCAACAGGATGCCAAAATCTGTTATAAAACCACATTCTGTCACCCTCCACAGCATAACCATCATGGTTCCTATGCCATCCATAGTGAGCATGCGTCCTGTTCTTTATCGAGAATATAGCATGCCCGAAGCTTGCTTCTCTAAAGGCAGAGTACTTAGGCTGAGGCTCAGTCATTCTACAAGAAACCATATCACACATTTAAACTCATAATCTATAGAATCTAATATAAAAAATCGGTTCCATTGAGAAGAAATGTTAGCTTACTTGGTAGCCAAGCCCTCAATATTGCCTCCATCACCAATGGTGATATAGACTGGAGCTGATTGATCTTTGACTGGAGTGCAAATGCCGTTAACAACATTGTAAGCTATGTTTGATACACGTTCCTGGTTTCACAATAGCTTAGATTTCTTAGTATCTATAGTTTAAAGAGACATCGTGACCCAAAAGTTATTGATCTTACCGATCTTTCGTAGGCGTGGACATGACCTGCAAAAACTACATCTACTTTGTACTTGACAAACCAAGCCTCATACATTACCCTCATTGTTTCACCTTCCATGTAATGGTAATCATAGCTGTTGTACCATGGTGAATGCATCAGAACAATCAACCACGGAGTTTCCGTTCTGTTAACCTTTGGGAACTCCTCTTCGAGCCATTGGTACTGTGGTGTGTATTTTCCTGTCCAAGAAAGATAAGAATATTCAGATCCTCTTACTCATGGTTTGAGAATATTGCACAAAAAGGTTTAATATTTTTAAAGATGCCTTGCCATATGCTGAATATGAAGCTAGCACGATTATGTAAGCCGGTCCTCTCTTTATCGAGTACCAGAATGGTTCGGTGCTGCCTGATGATCGGTAAGGAGTTCGGTACCTATGCGTGAACGGCTTAAACGGTCTGTTTTCACCCTACACATTACATAAAAACAATCCATCTCAATCTTTAGTCTAAGTAGATGCTCTTATAGCATTTTTAAGCCTACAGAAAAAAACAAAGAAGAAGAAGCAAGAAGCATTACAATCTCCGGGGCAAAATCGAGTTCATGGTTTCCGGTAGTCCAAATCCAAGGCTGATAAGCTGTGCTTCTTTCAGCAAATCTTCCCCAACTGTCCCATCTCCTATTGTCATGATCCGGATAAGTATCAGCGTATGAGATATCGCCGACGAACAAAACCGCTTGCCCTTTTGTTGGGTTATTCTCATAATGTGTTAAGGTTATGTTTGAGTCATAACTCTGCCCAAGATCCCCTGCAAAACAAAAATTTGCAACACAAGATCAAGTCCATGGGAGAGGCTAGTAAAATGCATTTTTGTTAAAAGTTAAAACCATGACAATATGTTTCAGGACAGTACCAATGAGACCAAAAGTGTAGGGAACATCAGGACCGATCTCAGGAGGAGTGAAGAACCAAAACTTACGCTCCGTTTGTCCCACACCTAACACATAATAGTACTTGGTGTCATACTGTAATAAGAAAAACCACAACATCAGCTAACAACAACACTACCAAAGATGATGGTAATGAGATACATAAATAAAAAATGATTATGATGATGGACCTCTAAGTTTCTGATAGGGCAATGATGGATAAAACCAGAAGTATAATTGTAGAACTTGTAAGTATTGGTTTTGCCATGAGCTTTGTGCTTTTTGGTGCTATTCTCTTTCCAGTAAATGACTTTGTTAGATCCTTTTGCTTCTTGTGTCACCCATGATACTATCACTGCCTTTCCTTCTACATCTCCTTGTGTTATATGCACCTTTTTGCCCCAAAATCAAAACACACTATTATCACATTATTTTTACAAATTAAGAATGAAAAAGTTCACATTCTTTAATAACTACCAATTAACAAGCTTGAATAATCCAATAAATAGCTTTTTGTTTAGAACAAGATTAAAAAAAAACAAAAAGTGAAACCCAATATTAAATTGAGAAAGATAACTAAAACTGTAAAACACCAACCTAACCTAACACTTGGAGGTAACCCACCAAAGAACTCATAATTAAAAACAGAACCCACCACAAAAAACTCATAAAAGAAAAGATTTGTGTACCTGTTGAGGAGCATTGTAGCCACAAGGAACACGAAAAACATCGCTATCAAGAGGCATATCAACGGTTGCTTCTAATTTTCTGACATATCTACTGGTGATGCCTCCATTACAGAGTAAGCTATTTAGGACACAACACAGAACAAGAACAATGGAACCGAAATCTGATTTTCGGACACGACCCATTTTTGGATTCTGAGATTTTTTTTTTATTCGAAAGAGAGATTTTTTCCGATAAACAAAGGGAGAAAAAACCTTATAAGAGAAGAGACAGGGGAAATGTATGAGGCTTGATGTACGGAATATTCGTTAATGGAGCCGTGTCGTCAACACTGTTTCAATCAAGTTTTTATTTGGGAATTTTAAAAGGAAAGGTATTAAATTCTATTTCTTTAACTTTGGTTTTTGTATTGTTTGACCCAAATGGCCAAATGTCGATATGGAATATGTTAACGAACGGTTGGATATTTATTTTTAATTATCTGGTCCAGAGGACACACGAATCTATGCTTCCTCTTTTGTTGTCTTCTGTTTTGATTTTTAATCTTTTTTTTTGTCAACTGTAAATTGTTTTTTTCTTCATGATTTTGGCATTTTGTTATGATCGAGAAAAAAAAACCTAAGGTGGCGTAATATTCAGACTAATCAGTGGTGCACAGTCAATTTTAAGTTTTAGAAAGAAAAAAAACATTAAGACCAAATAAATAACAGATCCACCTTGAACACTCTAAATAAAGAACCAAATAAAGAAAACAGCACTCTAACTCATGAAATAAAGAACCAAATCATGAAATAAAGAAAACAGATCCAGTTTGAACACTCTAAATAAAGAATCAAATCAAAAACATTTGATCCATGGATTATTTTCATTTTCTGGTTTTGTGGAGTGCCAAGAAAATTAAAGTCAATTAATAGCCCACCAAGTTTCTTTGGATTTAGTCTCTTAATATAATATTATTATGAATGAATATGTGAATTAGTTGAAAATGTAATGTATAGTACCTATGTGGAATATATGAAGTGAATGATCATTTTATAAACAACATGAACAAAAATAATTTTCTACCATCTTTAACCTCTCTTTCTTGTTTTTTTTTTTTGTTTTAATTGTGTATGCAGTTAATATTTTATGTGTCTTTTCTCATTTTATTTTCTATCTCTTCGTAGAAATTGATTCAACTTGCTATATTAGTCTACTCTTCATATGCCATAGTTTGAATTTTTTAGATGATTACAAAACATTTTTAAAATGGATATGTGAGCCTAAATCAGATGAAATTCTACTATATAAAACATATAATAAATGCTATTATATTTTATTTACCAATGTACTAAAAATATTACTTGATTTCATATGTTTAAAATAAAATGCCATGATATATATATGTAGGCAAAAAAAAAAAAAAA
>Ga0041059_1003173_pt1 | contig 11489 bp, 9 predicted proteins | sample AraColnosormetaG_FD_56232 | JGI IMG/M metagenome (GOLD analysis project Ga0041059, IMG submission 56232) | Arabidopsis roots microbial communities from North Carolina, USA - Col MF nosort | ecosystem: Host-associated > Plants > Roots > Unclassified | place: USA: North Carolina | collected 2013-09-02 | reverse complement strand
ATAGCTATCCTCTATTTATAATCTTTTCTAATAGTTATCTAATTCTTAGCTCTTATCGTCTCTTCTTCTTATTTGTTATAGGAATTGCTCTTCTTTTTTTTTCCTGGTCAAAGTTTCTTTGTAATAGAGACTAGTTACTTTTTTGGTTAATCTTCTTCTGTTTTTTTCTCTATTTATAATCTTTTCTAATAGTTATGTAATTCTTAGCTCTTATAGTCTCTTCTTCTTATCTGTTACATGGATTCCTTTTTTCTGGTCAAAGTTTCTTTGTAAGAGAGATTACTTACTTTGTTGGTTAATCTTCTTCTGTTTTCTCACAGTTTATTTTAAGTTAATTTGAGATTAAGTTAATTTGAGATTTCATTGGACAAAGAAAATTAACTCTTGAAAGAATAAAAAATTATGTCAGAAGTGGGGTTTGAACCCACACCCTCTTACGAGGACCAAAACTTGAGTCTAAGGCCTTAGAGCATCCACATTGGTCACTTATATGTAGATGTCTTTAAATATAAAACTATAAATAATAATAATAAAAAAATTATGAATGTTTTTAGTTTGAGATTTGTGTTTCTGTAGAGACACTTTAAACACAACAAAAGTGAAATGTCTTTAATTTTATTATTTATTTATACTAAAAACATCTATAAAAAGTTGTCTAATGAGGTTGCTCTTAGACCACTTGACCATCCTAACGGATAACATAACCAATACTAATAGTATCATTATATAACTTACTAAGCATTTTGGAAAAATATATAATTAAACAAGAGTTATGGGTTCTTTACGAAATATTACACAAGAAAGTACCTTTTCTTATAAATACAAGATAGTAACCATTAGATAAAGTAAAAATAAATAAAAAACAGAGAATCTGAAGATCGTAGAAGAAATCGAGAAAACGCTTTGTACCAATTAGAAACCCTAGCGAGCGGAGGAAGGAGACAAAGAACGAGACTTTTGAGAGATTGGAGATTTCAATTTTGAGATCAAATCTTGAAATCAACAAATAGGAGAAAGATTTAGTGATGGGTAAGAAGAAGAAGAGAGCTACAGAGAAGGTGTGGTGTTATTACTGCGATAGAGAGTTTGATGATGAGAAGATTCTTGTGCAGCATCAGAAAGCTAAGCACTTTAAGTGTCATGTCTGTCATAAGAAGCTTTCTACAGCTAGTGGCATGGTGATTCATGTTCTTCAGGTTCATAAAGAGAATGTTACAAAGTATGTGCCTTTTCTTTTTACCCTTTCCCTATGGCTCTTTTTGTTGTGTTAGGTTGATTTGGAATATTAGGGTTGTTGCCTCTATGATCTTTGTTCAAGTTCTGATTTTTTTTTTGCTCTTGTTGTGTGTGATTGTCGTTTGATTTCTGTTAGATTGCGCTAATTGTGACTGTTGTGTTGTGGTTTGAATCGGTTGATTGTGTATGTTTGCTGGAATTTGAATCGTTTTTTTGGATTATCTCTTGAATGGGTTTGGTTAATTTGTATATGTCTGGTCATAAACCCTAATTTCTGATTGCAATTTTTGTAAAGAAACAGTCTTTTGCTTTTGCTTTTGCTTGATAGGTTTTTCTTGGAATTTGTGGTACTGTTCAATGTGTTTGCCTGTTGAATTTGGAATTTGATTCCATGACACTACTAACTTTGAAATTATCTACAATTTTCACACCAGAGTTCCTAATGCTAAAGACGGTCGAGATTCAACTGATATTGAAATATATGGAATGCAAGGAATTCCACCCCATGTCTTGACTGCTCATTATGGAGAAGAAGGTATGCATTTGAGATAGTGAGAGTACTGTTTAGATTATGAGCAATTGATTTAGAGAAGTAAGGCGATAAATTTGTATGTCTCTTCATCAAGTGTTGTAGATCTATTGCATCTAGTGGTCATGAATTCGTTTTGATTTTGCATGCGGCTTTTTGCCTTATCAAAGTTATTATATATTATTGTTATGTTTGCTTGTTTCATATGGTACCTTTTGAACTGAAGTCATGTTTTCTGCAGAGGATGAGCCTCCAGCCAAAGTTGCAAAAGTTGAGATTCCTTCTGCCCCTCTTGGTGGTGTAGTTCCTAGACCATATGGAATGGTATATCCGCCTCAACAAGTACCTGGTGCTGTACCTGCACGACCAATGTATGTACTAATTATACTATACTCTCTCTATGGCCGTTACTTGTTGAATTCTTAGATGTTGTCTCTGTTTTTAAAAATCCGATCCATGCTAAATGATGGGGAACTTTTTTTCTTTTAGTTCTCTTGATGCAAAAGGTTCTTGGTTTCTTTAGTTTGTCTCTGTCCTAGAACTTTTCTACTTTTGTTCTTCTATAAGACCACTATAACACCCGTAGTAAACATTTTTTGAAATAGATCGTTATCTAAGATATTGTTGCACTTAACCAACTATGACCCATAAGGTTCTTAGTTTCCCTAGCTTGTTCTCGTGATTTTTCAGGATAGAACTTTGTCCTAGAACCATTCTTTTGCTCCTCTTCAAGACCACAATAACACCTGTAGTAAACAGTTTTTTGAAATAGTTCATGATCTTAGATATTGTAATATGTATGGCTATTGACCATGATAAAATATTTCGTGTTAGCAGGTATTATCCGGGTCCTCCTATGCGTCATCCTGCTCCTGTATGGCAAATGCCACCTCCTCGTCCGCAACAATGGTATCCTCAAAATCCAGCTCTTTCTGTACCTCCAGCTGCCCATTTAGGGTATCGACCACAACCACTTTTTCCTGTTCAAAATATGGGGATGACTCCAACTCCAACCTCAGCTCCTGCCATACAACCATCACCAGTCACTGGAGTAACTCCTCCTGGAATTCCTACATCATCACCTGCAATGCCAGTTCCTCAACCTCTGTTCCCTGTTGTGAATAACAGCATTCCTTCTCAAGCTCCACCATTTTCTGCTCCTCTGCCTGTTGGTGGGGCTCAGCAACCATCTCATGCAGATGCTTTAGGATCAGCAGATGCTTATCCGCCTAACAATTCTATTCCAGGTTCAATCCCAAGTTCGTAGAATCATTGACTTACATTTGGTTTAGCTGTTTTGTATCAAATTGTAATATCTTTTTCATGTTTTGTTGCCGTAGGTGGGACTAATGCTCATTCTTATGCCTCTGGCCCAAACACTAGCGGTCCTTCAATTGGTCCACCTCCTGTAATTGCAAACAAAGCTCCTAGCAATCAGCCTAATGAGGTCTATCTTGTATGGGATGATGAAGCGATGTCTATGGTTAGTTTATTCCTAATTTCTTATGCATCATGTTGGAATGGTTACAATTGGAAAAGTTTCGAGTAATGAACCATTTGGTTTTCCAATCTGACGCAATGTGTCTGTATCTGCAGGAGGAAAGAAGAATGTCCTTACCAAAATACAAAGTGCACGATGAAACCAGCCAGGTAAGTTCTGATTTACCCTTTTTAAAGTTAAGAAGAGTTTGCTTTTGCAAGTCTAACCCATTCGGTAGGCTTTATTTATACATTTCTGTTCCAGATCCTATTGTTTCTGTGCTAAGAGGTACCACCGTATTATTCAGTTTATAATTTCTTCCCTTAGAATATGATAAGAAGGACTTAGGCAAGAAACTTGAGCATTTTGAATCAATGTTCGAAAGGTATCATTTGTAGCTTGCAATAGTAGGTAGTGAGAAACATAGCGTTTGTATCTGTTTGTTTTTCATTATATTTCCTGTCTATTGTATTGTATTAAAAATGTGGTGATTGGTTCCACAAGATCATACTCTACAGGTTTGGTTTCAAACCCAGGTCAGCTCTTTTTATATTCTTAACTCTGCAAAGTTTGGTACCTTTGCACAATCTCACTGCCTTGGGGAACCAAAACAATACGCACTTAACTCTTTCAAAATAAAGCATCCAACTTCTTAACTCAACACCAAGTTTGTTTCTTTTGGTTTGCAGATGAACTCGATAAATGCAGCGATAGACAGACGAATCTCAGAGAGTAGGCTTGCTGGGCGGATGGCGTTTTAGAATTTGGCACCAAACCAAACCAGCGTCAAAGAAAAGGCGATATGGATGAAGGCTTTGTTACAACAACAAGTCTTCACTCACTTTTGTTCAGATACTGAATTTATGATCTGATTTTAAGTTATTAACTTTCCATCTGTTGTATTCTTTAGCCAGGTGAGTTAGTTTACCATTACATTGTTTAGGGATCTCAGAGATGTTTTTTCTCAGAAGTTTAGTCCTTTTTTTTTTTGGTCGTTGGAGACTTGGAGGAAGAACTTTGTCTCCTTTTCTTCTGAATTGATCAAAGTATTATATTATACAGATTCACCCAAAATGTTTGCACCATGTTGTTCAATATTTTGCCAAAACAAAATTGACTAATATTCCTTCCATTAACTGTATATTCAAACTCCAATTGATACGATTAGTATGAATTTTTGTTGTATTGCTACTTTGCTAGTAGTAATTATATCGAATACAAAGTTAGGGACTACGTTGGATTTGTCAAAAAGTGAGGGGCCTATCTGTAATATTGAGTTACTTTGTCACCACTTCCCCAAAACATCAAAACCTCTAAAACCCTCGGAAGCCTCTTCTGTTACATTTCGTTCAAATCTGTACTTCTCCGAGATCGCTACTTCGCCATTGTTACAAAAATGAAAGCTTTTAGATCTCTACGTATACTAATTTCCATCTCACGAACGACGACGAAGACAACACCTCGTAATCCCCATCAAGCACAAAACTTTCTCCGCCGATTTTACTCAGCGCAGCCGAATCTAGACGAACCCACTTCCATCAATGAAGACGGATCAAGCAGCGACTCTGTTTTCGATAGTAGTCAATACCCAATCGACGATTCCAATGTAGATTCCGTGAAGAAGCCCAAGGAAGCAACTTGGGATAAAGGGTACAGAGAAAGAGTAAACAAAGCCTTCTTTGGAAACTTGACAGAGAAAGGTAAAGTGAAAGTTGCAGAAGAAGAGAGTTCTGAAGATGATGAGGATAGTGTTGATAGGTCAAGGATTCTCGCTAAGGCTCTCTTAGAGGCTGCGTTAGAGTCACCAGATGAAGAACTTGGTGAAGGTGAAGTTAGAGAAGAAGATCAGAAGTCGCTTAATGTCGGCATCATCGGTCCACCTAATGCAGGAAAATCTTCGCTGACTAATTTCATGGTTGGCTCATTTCCTTAATTTCACATTCCTGTGATTTGGTCTCTGAGAATCAATTGAGACATTGTGTATATGTTTATGTAGTGCTGCTATGACTCTTGATTAGTCCTAAAGTTGCAATTTTTGAAGTGATTGTGTATCTTTGTTTATTGCATCTTGATGAGAGTTATGCTTAGTGTTTCGTTATGTCCAAGTGTAGGTTGGAACAAAGGTTGCTGCTGCTTCACGGAAGACTAACACGACGACACATGAAGTGTTAGGAGTATTGACAAAAGGAGATACACAAGTCGTAAGTTTTCTCTTATATATCTGTTGCATATGTAAACTACTCGTTATGGTTAGTTGTGGAGATCAGCCATTCGTAGATTGAATTTTTGATATTTGTGAACCTTGCAGTGTTTCTTCGATACTCCGGGTCTGATGCTGAAGAAAAGCGGATATGGTTACAAAGACATCAAGGCTCGTGTGCAAAATGCTTGGACTTCTGTTGACCTGTTTGATGTCCTCATTGTTATGTTTGATGTCCATAGGCATCTCATGAGGTTAGTCGTTTACTAGTTTTTGTACTTTGTTAGCTTTACATAAGTTATCTCGGAACTGAGAGTAGTATGGTTATGAGCATCATCATCAAGTGGGGTATCTTAGGGTGGGATTATTATTTCTAGCTTCTCTGTTTCGATATCTTTCATATCTTGTTCATCTCTCCGAGATTATCCATAAGCTTGAGAACCGTAAACCGATGGGAAGACACATCTATTTCTTTCTTTTGAAGAAGGCATCATGACTGTGGTTTTTCATTAATTACAAGTAGAAATAGAGTTCTCTTAGACTTATTTTGTAGTTTGTGAATTCTGTTTTCTCTTTGATTTATCTAGTCCCGATTCAAGAGTGGTACGCTTGATCAAATACATGGGAGAAGAAGAAAATCCGAAACAAAAGCGCGTTTTATGTATGAACAAAGTTGATCTGGTTGAGAAGAAAAAGGATCTATTAAAGGTTGCTGAGGAGTTCCAAGATCTTCCGGCATATGAAAGGTGGATATATATATACCAGACTCAGTTTAAAAACAATTACCGGGGAAGTCTTCGAATTGATTGAAATGTGCTTTTTCCCTGTTTGGTTTTCTAGATACTTCATGATATCGGGACTTAAGGGATCAGGAGTGAAAGATCTTTCCCAATACTTAATGGATCAGGCTGTTAAAAAACCATGGGAAGAAGATGCATTCACGATGAGTGAAGAAGTCTTGAAGAACATTTCTCTTGAAGTTGTTAGGGAGAGATTACTAGACCATGTCCATCAGGTAATAATACAACCTCTACTAGTATAACATTTTGTATCAGTTTCCGTCTATTCCAAGATGACAAATTACAGGATTGATTGAAACAAATTGTAGGAAATACCATATGGTCTGGAGCACCGTCTAGTGGACTGGAAAGAGCTGCGTGACGGGTCTCTTAGAATTGAACAGCATCTCATCACTCCTAAACTTAGCCAACGCAAGATTCTTGTAGGCAAGGGCGGTTGCAAGATCGGGTAAGAGCATACAAGATCGTTCATAATTCATTCTTTTGACTAATCAATGACTCAAGGATGATCTTATGTTGATGCTAATTTTGCAGGAGGATAGGAATTGAGGCCAATGAAGAACTCAGGAGAATAATGAACCGCAAAGTTCATCTCATTCTCCAGGTTAAGCTCAAGTGAAACCATTCTCCCAAGGGTTATGTTTTTGAGTTTGATGGATTTAGGATTGGATTGTACGCAATTAGAAATCTGTCTGTATATGTTGTTGACATGTTGTCAAAGATTAGACATTTGACATTAGAAATATAAACTTACTACATACAGACAGTAATAAGATAAAAGAAACAGAATTTTGAGAAAACAACAAGCAGTCTTAACGTCAGAAGTGGAAACCACAAGTAGTCTCTTTATCTTAAAGTCTAAAAACTAACAGACTCCAGGAAATGGAAGTGTTAACTGATCAAGAAGACTAACCACCGGTGTAGTAAGCACCGGGTCATAAGCAAAACCCTGCAAGACCTCTCCGTCTGAACCGCCACCTGAGCTACCGCCACCACTGCCGGAGTAAGGACACGGTGGGACCCACAGCCAGCTTTTTCTCACTATATCAAACAGCAACTGCAACGAGGTTCCTCTTAACACAATCATTACAAACTCTTGATTTCCGACACACTCGAATCCTTTTCCACCTTCTTCTGCTGCAAACTGTGTGTAGAGCGGCTGAGGCATCCGTTCGATCTCGACCCATGTGGCGTTATCTTGTTGCAAACTCCAAAGTCGTAGGCTTTTGGGAACGTTCAACTTGCTTTTCTCAACAGCTGCTACAAGAATAAGCCTCCCTTTGCTCTCTAACAAGCTTGGAGATCTGAGAAATCTCCTCATCGGAGCTTGAATCTTGATCCACCGGTTTCCAGTAACTTCATAGGACAAAACGCTAAAAGGGCTATAGTTCATACAGTAAAACTTGCCTTGCACGTAAACCATCTTACCAGATTCCAAGCTACAAAGCCGTGGCAAAGAAGAAGTCATCGCCCAGAGGGAAAAGAATCCGCCGGCGTCGACATGGAAACTCTCCGATGAGAGGTTTTTCACAGCGTAAGGAGATATGAGATCATCTCCAGCGACAGTAACATCAATAGAGGTTGGTGTTACCGAGAGACCTATCGAAGGGAAAAGCCTTGGCCTTGATATTGGTGGCAACTGACTCACGGATCCGACAAGAGGGTTACACAAGAGAATGGTTTTAAGACCAGCTTCTTCGGAGACCCAACTCACTAACCCTCCTGATGATCCTGAAGGATAAAACCCTGAAGGGATATAAGCAAAAGAGAGACGGTACCATCGGATCTCATTAGGATCAAACAAAAAGCCTTCAGCTTTATTGGAATCATCATCGTTTGTTCCTCCTCTCTTGTAAATGTAACTCTTTAGGGTTTTGTGTTTGAAGAAGAGGAAACAGTTGTGTCGGAGAGGAAGTAGTTGTAGATATGTCTCGAGGAAGGTGTTGGAGAAAAGTAGACTGTAGAATCTCTTGCAGACGCAACGTGTCCGGAAAAACGCCGGAGGTGGAAGAAAAGCAATGACGCGGTCAAGAAGAGGAGGTGGTAGCTTGCTCCAAATCCGACCGTCCATCCATTGACCGGAGCTTGAGTCTGTGGTGGTGCTCGTTGTTGTGCTACTGTTGCTGCTACTGGTAAATGTGTAAGAGAAAGGTAAGGTTAAAGATGGGTTATTGATGAACACAGTTGAATCCATTTTAGCTGAAAAATGAAAAGATTTGGTGAAAGTGGATTTAGAGTTTATTTTCTTGTGTTGGGAATATGTGAAGGGCTTTTGAGGAGGGTTTTGGTGAAAGTTATGCAAAACCCATTGTAGGAAAAGAGGCAAAGATCATATGTAAAAGTTTTGAAGAAAGAGACAAAAGTGTTTGGTCTTTCTCTGTGAGCTTCTTGCATGGGTTTTTGATATGTTCTTGACTTCAATAGAGTAAGGTGGCATATACTTATATATAAAGAACATTTGGTATAAAACAAACAAAGGTAATGGATTTATACAAATAGAAAACATATATTATATTGAATAGAAAAAGAAATAGTGTTTCTTTATTGTTAAAAAGGTATAGTAGTAAGTAAGTAGTGACACACCAACCAAAAAAAAAATAACTCAGAAATTTATGTTTATTTTCTATCAACGTAAAAGATTATATATGTTAATGTTTTAGTTGATAGCTTAGCTTACAGACGTTTTTCTATTTGTGTGCTGACAAAAAGAGATTGGAAGTAAAAAATCAGTTGATATATGTTGTTATTTTCTAAACAGAAATAATAAAATACGTCTAAAAAACTAAACCGGTCAAGTGGCCAAGACAAGAGAAATAGGTTTAATTCCAAATAATCTAAATTTCACAAGAAAATTGGATATATATTTTTAATATTAAAGTGTGTTTCGAATATATATAACGGATGTACTTTGTTATCATACGAACCTAGAACATCAACAAGCACAAGTATCCAAAAGCCTTGTTATAACCCCAGTTTGGTGATAATTATTGACTAACAAAATTTTGTTTGTATATGTGTGTGTTTGGGTAAACGTGAAAATGGTGGCAGAGGAAGTGATGGTCTTAAAGTTGAGAGCTTCAGAGTTATCTTGTCAATGCCCAGCATCGAAATTATTAATTTGGAGACTACTCCAATACTTTTCACACTTGATCACATCTTCAAATCTTTTTTCTTTCTTTCTTTTTCCTCTCTAATTTGTAATATACAACTTTTATTACATGCACGCTTCTCAACTTCTATAATGGTCAGTCAAATTGTACTCGTGGAGATCAACCCAAGAAAACTAGAGATTATTAAGATCATTTTTTTACTTATATATTATATCAAGCCAATTAGAATTACTTTATATGTTAATATATATGTGTGTTTTATTCTAAATAAATTAGTTGGTTCTCTAATGTCATAGAAGTGCATTTATTCTAAATAATTTTGTTGGAGGAGACCACATTATCTTATTCGAACTCAACACAAAATTTGACAATATCTACTTTTTTAGTTTCTAATTATTTGATGTTTTGAGTTATTTTTACTTGTTCGACCAAAATTAATGTTTTATAAAAATATTGTTATTATTTTTGCTTGTGACTAATAATAAAAAAAGAAAAATAAAATTACTAAACTAACAAAAAAATAATTTTATAAAAATAGAAAACATATTTTTTATTAATTTCTATCTAAAATCCAAAACATCAAATAAAGAGGAACATAGTGAGTATGGTTTTAAAAGACTCCAACAATAAAACTTCCATCTAGGAAGAAAAACTGATAACATGTATAACACACAAGAATGTTATTTCTAAACATGAGAAATAGATATACACAAAATTTAATATGAATTATGATGCATTTTTGTCATGTGATCCAGTTTGTTCCTAAATTATAGCAGAAATAGCTCTTAGTTTATCCCCTTTTTTTAAAGAGTAAACAAACAAACTATATGTTAGTATGTTACCCTTATTTGATGTTGTTGCAATTTAATGTGAAACAATTCATTATATACACTATATATATATATATAGTGATTATTTTTTCTTATAAATTGTAAACTCTTTCAAACTCTAAAACCTCCAAGTCCAAGATAATGAACTTCTTGTTTAGGGAAAATAAAACTAGCTTTCATACAAATCTCAAATATATCAATTTACATCTAATTTGCAAACAAAAGAATTTTAGACATCACAAAACATTTACAACTCAATTTCTAATTAATTCTTTATCCAGAAAAAAAATTCTTATATTAATCATTGCTAGCTATAATCAAGGTTTAGAAATAAATAAAAGGAGTTTGGATTTTTTGAGATTAGGGTTAGAGAGACATCATGACTGAAAATAAAGAAGAAGAAAGAGTGAAGAGTAGAGTCAGATCAAAAGTCCAATCAGGGTTTCTTATTTAAGGCATTGTTTACCGTGAAAATAATAATACAAGTGAGAATATCTGAAGCTGACAAGTCGCAAAAGGGTAATAATATTCTCTATTTGCAGTAACTCAAGAGGCTTCGCTTTTGTTTGTGTTTTGATGCTAAAGGAAGTCTCTGAAACCAAACAGTGTCTTGTTTTTATCAAATCATCTATCTTCCCATTTCCCAACTAGGTTTTGTTTAACTTTGAATTACGCTTACAAGTCGTACCCATAATAAATAGTCTGATTTAACATTAAAGCATAAACTTTTAATGAAGCATCTCTTTCTAAACTTAATAATAAAACATAATCTGATTTTATTTTGTCGCCCACATTAACTGATTCGAAACTCCATTCATGCCATTATGTAGTTTTATTTACACACATGTGTTAATTGGTACGTAGTAGAGTTATGGATATAAATTTCCGGCCCAAAGTGGAAATTGATATTGTAATTTGTAAGAAGAACTAGTTTACGGCCAGCGTTATGCGCGGACAAATTAGTTAGAATCAATTAAATAATTATATTTTGTAAATGTCTTTACATCATTAGAAGATCAAACAATTTTGTAAAGCATAATGCATATATTAAAAAGTTTGGATATTTCTTGATTAATTGAAATCGGGTCTAATAGTTATAGTGGTTAAACCTCTGAACATATTTCATTAGTTTAACAGAACTGGTATATGACATGAGAACTTTACACACGTTCGGTTATAAGTACGACATGCAAACTGAAAACCAGATATTTTAAACCGTTTTTGTGACATTATTTGCGTCTAGTACATATGTGCTTATGTGTCTAACTTGTTTCCTCCACGTACCAAGGCATACCACACCTATA
>Ga0041059_1003172_pt1 | contig 11489 bp, 9 predicted proteins | sample AraColnosormetaG_FD_56232 | JGI IMG/M metagenome (GOLD analysis project Ga0041059, IMG submission 56232) | Arabidopsis roots microbial communities from North Carolina, USA - Col MF nosort | ecosystem: Host-associated > Plants > Roots > Unclassified | place: USA: North Carolina | collected 2013-09-02 | reverse complement strand
GTTTCAATAATAGAAAATAAGTACTATGAACCATGAGTCGATAAGTAAACATGGTTCTTAAAAAAAATGTAAGAATCTCTATATCTACCTTTTAGAGCGTGTTGATAACGTGTTATAAACAGAGAAAGAGATAGAAGAAATGAGTGTGTTATTCCATTGAGATAAAGGGTTTTTTATATAGGAGTACAAGGAAAGGGTAAAACCCTAGAAACATCTAGATGATGGGCTTAGATGATGGACCTTATAATGGGCATCCATCTTTATTCATAACAAATAATAACTTGTTGTTACAATTGGGGATAAGCTTAAATTATAGAGAGGACTTACTCAAGGTTCTAAAATCATAAAATAAGAAACTAAATCAAAAATTTATATTAAAAACTAGTTTAGAGCGGCCCACTGGTTGACAAAGGGTTAATTAATGCTTCTACTTCATGAGGTCTGAGTTTTGAGTCTCTAATACTACGACTTATTAATAAATTTACAGATTAATAGAGACAAGTGTACATGAAATCTCAACTATGTATAATTAGAGCCGTTCGTCGTGTATCTACGTAGAGAGGTAAGTGACATTAAGGCGTGGATCGTTGAAGGTGTCCAAAACATAAAAAAATATTGTATGTTATGGATCTAATAAGGGTGGGAAAGAATTATCCGTGGTAGAATCGCCTAGGTAATAGTTCTCAGAATTTACAATTAATAATAGATCCAGACGTTAAAAAAAAAAATCTAGACCAAGTTGAACACTTGATGAATATTATGAATGGTAAAAAGTAGAGGGTGACCAAGTTGTTTTCTATTCATCCCCTCAATAATTTGGGTAAAGTTCAACCTCATAATACATATTTTGGGTAATTTGGATAGTTTCAAAAAAATTTGAAAAATTTCCAGAAACTTAATAATTTTCAGAAATTTTTTAAAGTTTAAATACCAAAATAAATAATTCAAGTATTATATTTAACTTGTTTTTCTATCCGTTAAAACAAAATAAGTAACTCCAATGAATAATTATTTATACCAAAACATTTAGAAATATGAAATTTTGACAGATACAAGTTATGTTGGAAAATCTACTTTCGTTGGACACACATTCCGGTTTAGCTCATTAAATGGTGGTTAACTTTCTTCAAAATTGTTTGAGCTTGGTTATAATAACTTGCTCATGAAGCTGCGTGAGTATTATCTCAATTCCGTAAGATCTGTGACTCTCCATACAATTAGATGTATAAATATATTTTTTCCTAATTGTAAAGATCTGATATGTCCAGATCTTTTCTTTTTCAAATATATAGTCGTGTATGTAGTGTTTCACAATTCAACACAGAAAAATTGTCTACCTCTGATATTTCATGGTATCAGAGCTTGAAGCTCTCTTGTAAAAACAAAAAGGGTCCTTTTCTTTTCTGATCAACAATGGTGAAAAAAGAAAATCCAGGAAATCTGAACGACAACCCATCCGTGAACCTGACCTTTGCTGACAACTCTGGTGCCGTGAATTCCCATCCCTTGCTGAAAGGGAATAATTACGATGAGTAGGCATGGAGAATGAAGACATCACTATGCTCTCGAAAGAAATTCGGCTTCCTTGATGGGATGATTTAACAAATTGAAGATGGATCTCCGGATCTGGAAGACTGGTGGACCATTCAAGCACTTCTTGTGTCTTGGATAAAGATGACGATTAATTAAGCCCTCTGATCAAATATCTCGCATAGAGATCTGGCTAAGGATTATTGGGATCATCTGAAGAAATGGTCCTTTATTATAAATGAGCCAAAGTTGCAGCAAATTAAAGCGTAGTTGGCTTGTTGCAAGCAAAGGGGTCTTGCGATTGAGAACTACTATGGCAAGTTGATGATAATTTGGGACAATATGGTAAGTTTTTGACCTCTACTTACATGTAAGTGTGGAAAATGTGAATGTGATCTTGGAACTGTCCAAGAACAAAATCGTGAGAAAGACAAGGTTTATTAGTTCTTTTTTGGACTTGATGATACTTTGTTTTGAACTGTGCGATCTAGTCTCATCTCTCGCGTGCCGGTGCAGCCATTGGAAAAGGGTACAACATCGTAAGGAAAGAGGATGATTTGATTCGCAATGGTGCTAACGTGGGTGATGAACAGCCTAAAGTGAGTGTTGGTGCTGTTCATATGCGTTCACGTTAGAACCAGTTTCAAATGCGAAGCGATGAAAAGGAGATTGGAGTGATGTGTAAGCATTACAATCGATGTGGACATTCATCCGACAATTGCTATGGAAACCCAGAGTGGTAGGGCGAGAGATCTCGGAGTTGGTATATAAAAGGTCGCTATCGTGAAGTAGCTAGCTCTAGTGGAAGAAGAGAACGTTGAAACACGACCTATGAAAATCGTGTTCATGTGTTAAATCAGGACACAATAGAGCAGGCATTTCATGTGGTGATGGACCAGAAACTATGATGGTGTGAGTGGTATCACGGACAATCAATGGCATTCCATCCATCATATTCTTCATCTTGGCAAGGAGTTCATAACGGACAAATTAGCGGGTAAGCCTAGTTTTTCCAATTGGATTATGGATACATGAGCATCTCATCATTTGAAAGAAAAATTAGATATACTGACAAATGTGAGAGATATGGCTCCAGTTTCGATTATCTTGGCTGATGGTAGAGAAATAGTATTTGTTAAAGAAGGAATGGTTAAGCTTAGTTCGAAGTTAAAATTGAAATCAGTGTTTTTTTGTTAAAGAGTTTCAGTCTCATTTCATAATTGATGGATAAAAATCAATGTGTGTTGCAAATATCTGATTACTTTCTTGTGGTGCAGGACCACATTACGAGGTCTTTGATTGGAGCGGGAACAAGATAGTAGGAACATTTCACTTTCGCAGCATTAGTCACAACAAAAGAGGAGAATCATTATGAGTTGTGGTATAGTTGGACGGGTCATCCTTCTACAAAAATTGTCGGGTTACTAGCTACAATTTTTGTTTGTTTCTTCTTCCAATTTGAATATGGCGTGTGATATCTTTCTCCGTGCCAACCAAACAAGATATTCTTTTCTTTTGAGTATGAATAAAATTTAACGAGTTTTTGAATTAATTCATTATGACTTATGGGGGCCTTATCGTACACCATTACATTCAGAGAAACATTAGTTTTTAACAATAGTGGATGATTACTTAGAGAGGGGTTTCATTATATCTGTTGACGGATAAGACTGAAGCTCCTCATCATTTGAAGAATTTATTTGCTCTAATTGAGCATCAATTTGGAGCTAAAGTTGGAACAGTCAGAAGTGATAATGGATCTTAATTTATGTGTTTAGCCACATTCTTTCAAGAGCAAGGAATTGCACATGAACGCTTGTGTCTATCGACGCCTGAGCAGAATGGACGAGTAGAAAGCAAGTACCGACATATTCTCAATGTTGCAAGAGAATTGAGATTTCAAGCCAATCTTCCGATTGATTTTTAGGGTGAGTGTGTGCTCACTACCACTAATCTGATTAATCGAACTTCAAGTTCAGTGCTCAGCTACATCACTCTGTTTGAGCGCCTGCATAACAAACAACTCATATTTGATCATTTAAGATTTTTTTGGGAGCTTGTGTTATGCACATCATCATAGACGGAATAGTGATAAGTTTGAATCAAGAAGTAGACGGTGTATATTTGCTGGTTATCTATATGGTCAAAAAGGTTGGCAATTATATAATTTAGAGACATTAAATTTCTTTGTGTCCAGAGATGTGGTCTTCTGCAACACTAAGTTTCCATTTCAGAAATATCCATCACTTAAACCTTCTGTCGTCGAAGAAGCAGAAAAAGAGTGGTGGTCTCCAATTTCAATTGGCCCATTCGAAGATAATGGGGACATCACTATTACAGGCCCGATACTTCATCAAGGCCCAACAAATGTGGTTTCAGCCCAAGGAAAGATGCAGGCTATACAAGATCTCGCTTTGTCATCTCTTCCCTCCGATATTGGTCCGATCGTCCCTGAGCTTAATCAAAATTCAATTATAGAGGTTTTTCCTTCACCTTTGATTCCCTCAACCTCCACAGCGACGTGTCCGACTAATCGACCTACCGTGAAAATGAACTTCAAAAGCTGTCGCACCGATAAATCATCCTCCGACTCGATAAAGAAAAAGAAAGAGAGAGGCTCATGTAACATTGCACGATTATGTGTTCAATTCCGCATAATTCCGCATTCAACCTTGACATGTTGCTACGACTTCTCAACTAGCTGTTATCTTCATAAAACCTATTGGCAGGGATGGCTTCACATCGTTTCGAGTCAAGCTGGCATAAAAAATTCTGTATGCTCCACCTAGAGGGGGTAGGGGGCACACATTCTTGTTTAGCTGATTAGGTTGTGGTTATATCTCTTCAAGATGTTTGATCTCGGTTATAATAACTTGCTCATGAAACTGCGAGAGTATTATCTCAATCCCTTGAGATTTGTGACTCTCCACAAGATTAGCTGTGTAAATATATTGTTTCCTAATTTGGAAGATCCGATATGTCAATATCTTTTCTCTTACGAGTATATCGTTGTGTATGTAGTGTTTCACAATTCAACACAGAAAATTCGCAACCTCTGATCTTTCATCTTCTCAAAATGCACAAGCCCAGATTTGTTATTGTAAATTTCTAATACAACTTTTGGTTTTTGTTAGTTTGTTATAACTACTATTTTGTCAACTCTTCCTACGCTTTGTACTTTGAAGTAAGATAAATTTCATAGCAGAATCACAAAAGACATTTTACTTGCACAACCAAATTTAGATATTAAACAAATGAATCTTAGGTAACGAAAAAAAACAAAGGTATGGAGCAAACAACAACTCAAGATAATACATAGAAACAAGGATAAGTCAAACACAGAGTAAAATTATTACAAAACCTAGATGGAGGTAAGACTTGAGAGTAATAATCATAAAAGTATAGTGAGAACGAAAAAAGGAAATTAAGAAGAGAAAAAATAAGTTAGTTTCTTGAACCATATCTGAAGATATCATCGATGAAAAATTGCTGATTCGTTGCCTCGTCCTCACTCTAGTTTTTCAATCCAAATTTACTTTGCAGCTATGTTCATGTAGTTTCCGTTAGCGCTTTGAGAATCCAATGGTAGTTTTCCTAGTTTTGGACACTTCTCTACATGATTTTTTCTCAGGTTTGGAAAAGGGAGAGGATTCCAGTAGACACTCATTAATTCGTTCAACTCCTGAAAACCAAGATAGTTTAGTTTTTCAAAGGGTATAAATTTTTGATGATACACATTCATTAGGACAAGAACTTTCGCTTTCTTAATTATTGTTTCTATCTGCGGAGACTTCACTACAAGTAGATGGGTGAGGTTTTGAGCAAAAACCAGCCATGTCAAAACCTTCAAACTCCTACATTCTCTTAAAGTCACAATAGAGAGATTATGGAAGCATGGAGTAGTGAGACTTTTAGGGAAGTCCAAACATGGATCACTTGGACGGTAACTGATACCCTTATTAAGTAGCAAAGATTCAAGCAAGTCCGACTAGGTTTGGCCTATAAGAAAGTCTAGACGTGGAGTAACTGAACTTACACCCTCTATGGTGTGTCATCTGCGTTTATCTCTATCTCAGAGATATCAGAACTCTGGAACTCAAGACGATGAAGATCAGCCAAAACTACCAACATTAAAATCACAATATGTGCCAACATTTTATTGAGAGATAAAGCTTGAGTACAACTTGCCAACCTTTGAAATTCTTACAAGCTATTTAAACATTAACATTCATTAGTGTGATTGGTAAAAGGTTTAGATGCTCCAATGATTCCAACACTTCCGCTAATTCAATATCATTAGGAACTCCTGAAGAAAAAATCTTCAAGACTTAGAGACTTAGTAGATTTAATATCCCACCAATACTTTGAAGTTTAGTGGTATAATCCTAATTCAAATAGATCAGTTTGCTTAACTTCTTTAAACTATCTGAAAAATAACGTATCCTTGTAAGTGATAAGCTAAGATACCGCAAAGAGACTAAACTCAAAAATTCATCTCGCTATGCGGTGCGACTTGCGTTCCAAGATAGATCCCATACCACAAGCATTGACCTATATGTAAAAAATTCTCCAGCGATGTGAACCAACTTGTTTTGTCGTAAGAATAAAGTTGTAAGTTGAGAATATTAGGAACCCTTTAATATTTTTGCAATCAGATTATTCATTATAAACAACCTTCTCATGATTCCACAACTGTTAGTATCGATCTGGAAAGTGACATAACATTGACCATGTCTTCACAATAAATCCTTCTTTTTGCTTCCCAAAGCTAGAAGCTATCCAAGTGGTCATAACCTGAACAGAGTCGTGCCTATGTGCAATTAAAATGGCATTTGTTTCAGGTAACAGAAATATAAAGATTTTTTAAGACCCCCAAATTTCATCAATGTAGTGTATCAGAATGGTTTTAGCAGATTCATTAATGGCTAAGCAACCCAAGTTTGAATTCGTTAGATAACTTTTTTTTTTTGCATTTATACACAATTAGACTTAGAATAAGGAAATTGAGAATTTCCAAACCGGTAAGGAAACTATCTCAAACCAAAAAAGTAATCAGAATCCTAAATTGAAAAGGATTCGAGTAGAGTTTATAAATAAATTTTTTGATTTAGGTTTTAGAAAGACAGAGAAATCAAAATTCCCAATTAGTTCTTATTCTTCCAAGTTCTAAGATTCATCTTTTTCTTCCACAGTTCTATTGGCACGGTGATTAAATGGGTGATATCTCATATTCTTCTTCTCCTTCGTTGGTGGTAAGTCTCTTTCCTCTGTTTCTTTCATATACAATTTTATAATCCTGAAAAAGTGACGAATTTGGTTTTTATGGTTTGTTTATTCACTTTCTTCCTTTGAGAACTATTGGAACATCCAAACATGACAGCTTTTTGTTTATTAACTTGTTTTTTATACTAGCTTTGTTTATGAACTATCATTGGCGCTGATTTGATAAATTGTTTATTTTTCAATCTTTAGAAACATGTCTTTTAGATCGTATCCAACTGGATCACAAAAAAGACAGAAGAAAGATAAAGATGATGCGTTTGTGAAGTCACAATCAGGTGCTATGCTTAAGTTTCTAAAAAACCTGAAATTCCTACTGAATCTATGGGAATAAACGATCAGCCGGATGATCCAATGGAGAATGAGAATGAACAAGATGATGAGAATGTTAACAAAGAAGATTATGAGAATGTTAACAAAGAAGACAATCAGAATGTTAATGAAGAAGATGATGGAAACGATATGAATACAGATGAGAACAATGTTGAATCTAAAGAGCATCATGGAGTTCCAGATTTTTATGATCGTGGAAACTGGGGAAAGGTTGAGTCTGGACTAAGAATTATTATGGTTGAAAAAGGTCCTGCTGCAAGACAACCAATTGATTTCACTTTTCCAAGAGAGAAGGTTAGTGGTCGACACTTCTCGCATTCATACTACCGACGAATTTTGAGTAATGGAGAGAAACAAGACCGTCGTTGGCTAGTTTACTCAAAGATATTAGATAAAATCTTTTGTTTTTGTTGTAAATTGTTTACTAGAGACAAAAATCCTAGTCACATGGCATCTAAGGGATTGAGTGATTGGAAAAATATTTTGGAACGGCTTAAGAAGCAGGAGACTAGTCATGAGCATATTAAATGCATAAGTCAATGGATGGATTTTGAATCAAGGCTAAAGAAAAATCAAACTATCAATAAGCATGTGCAACAAGAACTCAGGAAAGAGAGGAATTATTGGATGGATGTGATGCTTAGAATTTTTTTGTTGGTAAAAACTCTTGCTAAACAAAATTTAGCGTTTCGTGGAAGTAACGAAAAGCTAAAAGCAGATGGCAACGAAAATTTCTTAAGTTTATTGACATCATGGCTGAGTGGAATCCGGTAATGAGGGAACATGTTAGACGATATGAAGATCGTGAATCTCGTTACTATTTTCTCAGCAACAAAATTCAGAATGAATTGATCAAAAAGATAGCAGATGAGATCAAAGGTATGATCATTAAAAAGATTCAAGGTGCAAAATATTTTTATGTCATTGTTGATTGTACTCCAGATATTAGTCATCATGAACAAATGACTCTTATTCTTTGATGTGTTGATGTTCAACATCTTCAGCTAAGGTAGAAGAATATTTTCTCACGTTCTTGAAAGTTGATGACACGTCTAGAGAAGGGCTTTTTTGTGAGATTCAGAATGTGTTGGTTGCTCTTGGTTTAAACATTGATGATGTGAGGGGACAAGGATATTATAATGGGTACAATATGAAGGGAAAACATAAAGGAGTGCAAAAGAGATTCCTTGATGTCAATCCACGTGCATTTTATACTCTGTGTGGTAGTCATAGCCGTAATCTTGCACTTTGTGATATAGCGACCACTTCTTAAAAAGCAATTTTATTTTTTGGGATAATCCAGCATATTTATTGTTTATTTGCATATTCAATTAAGCGGTAGAAGATCTTAGAAGATATGATGGGAGGTTTGACGGTTAAAAATTTATAACAGACTCGTTGGGAGAGTCATGTTGAATGCGTAAAGGCAATAAGATTTCAAGCTCGAAAAATAAGAGAAGCTTTGATTTATATAGCAGAAACGACTGATGATCCAAAAGCACAAAGTGATGCTGAATGTCTTGCGACAAGTGAAACACATGGGATTGGTCATTATGAATTCTTGTTGTCTATGGTAATTTGGTACAAACTTCTATTTGCTGTTAACACCGTAAGCAAGAGTTTGCAGTCAGAAGACATGAATATTGAAGTTGTTGTTTCCCAGTTAAAAGGACTTGTTTCTTTTTTCAAAAGTATCGAGACACGGGTTTTGAGAGTGCAAAATCAGATGTTCAACCTATAGCAGAATCTATGGAGATTGAAACCATTTTTCTTACTAGGAAAAAACGTGTCATCAGAAGAAAGAAGTTTTTGGCGAGGAACCTGAGAGAGTTGACGAAACTGTGAATTTGTCTCCTGAAGAGTGCTTTAGAATTTCTTATTTCATCCAAGTTATGGATCAAGCTCTATATTCTCTTGAGACCAGATTTGAGCAATTTGAAAAGTATGAACAAACATTTGGTTTCCTATTTGATTTGGATAAACTGAAGTCTGCAAGTGATGATAGTTTGATGGCGTCTTGTGCAAATCTTGAAGAATGTTTAAAACATGAAAATCATTCAGACGTTATTGGGGATGATCTGTATTTTGAACTATCAGTTCTAAAAGATGCTTTGCCAGAAGATTGCAAGAGACCTATCGAGGTGTTGAACTTTTTAAAAAGAATGGAAGGTTGTTATCCAAACGAATGGATTGCTTATCGAATATTGTTGACGATTACAGTTTATGTTGCCTCAGCTGAAAGAAGCTTTTCAAAGTTAAAGTTGATCAAGTCTTATTTGCGATCAACTATGTCACAAGAAAGATTAAATGGTTTAGCTATCATATCCATAGAGAGAAAACTAGTTAGGAACCTAGATTATGAGCATATGGTGAAAGATTTTATCAAGACCGAAGGAAGGAAGATCGTGTCTTAGTGTTTTGTTTGTTTCTTATTTCTTTTATTTTTAAACTTTATCGTTTGGAATTTTCTTACATTTATTTTATTTAAAAGTTTTGTTACAAAAAAAAATTTTGGCCCCCAATAACCCTGGGCACGACACTGCTCCTGAATCACGTCATGCATTTTTACTCTTCTTACCAAACACAATCCATCAATAAATGTGCATGAACTAATGAACTAATTATATCATGGCTTGGTTTATCAGCTCCATCATCGTATCCTCTATAAATCTTTCACATATCTAAAATCTATCAACTCATCTTTCCTTATTTCGTAATCTCCCAAAAATAGAGAGCAATATAGGAAGCACGATTATACTCTTTCATCGTTCAAATTATCATACAAAACTTCAGAATATGAAGAATCTTATCTTACGTACTTGGAAACTGAACTTAAAACTTCGATTCCTCGACCCCATTCTTCTATCGTCTTTTTATATGATATCACCGTGCCAATAACATTAAGAGCAAGTTGCAAGCAACAACATTTTTGACTAATTTTTCTTGTAAGTTTGGGAATATGTGGATGACTTCTGAGTGCGACTTCTCCCAACGTTTCTTTGAAACAATTTCCATGCATCTTCTGGTGCCAAACAACTAAGTTCCATATCATCATTTACCTTCAGTTTTTTTACAAACTTCCTCTTGCCGAGTGGTCAACAATACTTTTCATCCATTTTCTTGTGTTATAAGTGGAACACTGATCTTATTTAGATCCACCTCACTTCATAAATCGTCCAATAACAATATAAATCTCTTTCTACTAAGGATATTATATTTGTCAATAGCCTTTTCCTTTTCTGTCTATTGTCAATATTCCTTACCAAACCCTAGTATTTTGCCGATCTGTTCTTGAATACTCTCAATCTGACAAATCTTTAGACACCACAACCCAAATCACAATATCAAATCAATTTCTTGAATCAAAGTATTGATCTGAGGTAGGGTTGTGATCTTGCCTACTCCACCCATACCGTAAAATCCTAGAGTTATTACATCATCTTTCAAGAGAAGGTTCCATTCCCGTTGAAAGACCATTTCCAAACCAACTACTGTAGGTGAAATGTACTTCTTCTCCAACTTAGGAATTACAATTTTGCTTGTAACCACTACAAAATATTATTCTTTAGCTTTAAGATTTTTGACTTCTTTCAACTTCCTGAATATTGTTTTACTGTAAAAAATGCTTAATTTATAAGTTTTAGAACAAATACTACACACAAAAATGTTCGATTTCGTTTGTGCTGGCACTTAACAAATCATTCACTTGAGACTCCATACCTTCGACCCTCAATAGCCATTACTAGACTTGAGCAAACTTTTATAGACCGTTATCTTCCTCAATCTTAACTATTGTCAAAAAATCATCACGTACCTCTACGAGCTCTTGCATCAGGAACTTCAATGACTCGATATTCTCCTTTTTGTGAGTGTGATTTTCATAACCACATAATCTTCCACTAATATGATCCAACACTTGATCACATGATAATTGTAATTGTACTCAAAGACAATTTCACATATTTTTTAAGAAATCTGGAACTAAACGCAAAGATGGGACATGTAAAAAGGAGAGAGACTAATCGGTATATATTGTAGTACCATTATTTTTTTAAGACATAGTTGAGAGATCGTTTTAAAACATCACATTAGAGCATCTCCAATGGTGAGAGGCCCCAACGGATTCTCAGCATTTTTTAAGAATAAATTTTTGAATTTGATGAGATTAGAGCTTATGTTGTTATTTTTTAATTTTGCAAATTCCAATGGTAGTCACTCTTTGTGGGGTTCTCGGGTAACGAAATAAATAAAAATTTTAAAAATTATTTTAATTCATAAAACTGAAAGACTATTACAATTCATAACATATTAAATATATATTAATTTCATACATTTGAAATAAATTT
>Ga0041059_1003171_pt1 | contig 11492 bp, 13 predicted proteins | sample AraColnosormetaG_FD_56232 | JGI IMG/M metagenome (GOLD analysis project Ga0041059, IMG submission 56232) | Arabidopsis roots microbial communities from North Carolina, USA - Col MF nosort | ecosystem: Host-associated > Plants > Roots > Unclassified | place: USA: North Carolina | collected... | reverse complement strand
AAAAAAAAAAAAAAACTAGTTTACCTTTGCATCAGCGCTGAAACCTTTCATGAACTTCATATAAAGAAATCCATTGAGTGCGATAAGCGGGAGCATCGCGAGGACCACGAAAGCTAATTGCCAACAAGCCAAAAATGCAATGATCAAACCAGCCAATATAGATGAAAGATTCTGAACTGTCTGAGCCAAAGAGTCTCCAACTAGACCACGGATTGTGGCAGCATCTGCTGATAGCCTTGCTCCTATGGTTCCACTAGAATTCTCTGGCTCGTCGAACCATCCAACTTCCATGTGAACCACTTTCTCAAAACACATACTTCTGATCCTCTGCACTAGTTTACATCCAGCTATGGCAAAGAAGAAGGTTTGTGCTGGGTATGCAATGATGGATGCGAAACCAAGAACCATGAATATGATTGCCCAGAAGCTTGTATCTTCTTTTAGCTTTTTAGGTGGTTGGAAAAACGCTTTGATTACGCTGGAGATTAGTATGCCAAAGATTGGAAGGATAACGCCATTTGCTGCTGCGGATATTGATCCAAGTATTAGCACCGGAATCTCTGGTTTGTTTAGAGCAGCAATTCTGAAAATGGAGACTTTTTTTGGTTCGGTTTTTGGTTGTGTAGTATCATCCTCTTCTTGATCTTGAACGACGTTTCCGTCAATTCCTGCTGGAAAACCAAACATATTGAAAGAATGGCGGCTGCTGTTTCCTCTGGATGATCCTCCTTTGCTTAGAGACCGGCCTAGAGACGATTTTCTCAGACTAGATTGTTTGAATGATTCAATTGATGACATCTTTTGCTCCTCCGCTGCATTCTCATCAGATTTCTTCTCTTCTTGTAGACGAATCAGCTGAGAATAAGCTCCTTCCGGGTCCTTTAGTAGTTCCGTGTGAGAACCTGTTCATCAAATTTTGCTATCACACATGTGTATCCATATGCAAAAAGTGAATAAGAATGTTAGGTAGTTTACCTTTCTCGACGATCTTGCCTTGGTGGATCACAGCGATCATATCCGCATTTCGCACAGTGCTTAACCGATGAGCGACCACAACAGTAGTCCGGTTAACCATAATTCTATCAAGCGCTTCTTGAACCACTCTCTCAGATTCTGCATCAAGCGCGCTTGTAGCTTCATCTAAAAGTAAGATTCTTGGATCTTTTAAGATTGCTCTAGCCACCGCGATTCTCTGTTTTTGTCCACCGGAAAGCTGAGTACCATGTTCTCCAACCATTGTATCCAAACCCTGTGGTAGCTTATCCACAAATTTAGATGCGTTTGCTAGCTCTGCAGCTGCTTTAATCTCTTCGGTTGTTGCGTCTTCTTTGCCGTACGCAATGTTATCCTTGATGCTTGCAGTGAACAAAACTGGTTCTTGACTCACAAGTCCAATCTTGCTTCTAATCCATTTTAGCTGAAACTCTTTTAAGTTAATACCATCTATGAGAACGTCACCAGCTTGTGGATCGTAAAACCTCTCAATCAGACTCACAACAGTAGATTTCCCGCTCCCACTTTGTCCAACTAAAGCCACCGTTGTACCACTCGAGATAAACAGAGAGAATCCGCGAAATATTTGCTCATCGGGTCTCGCTGGGTAAGTAAAGTAAACATCTTTGAGCTCAATATCTCCCTTAATGTCATCCAAAACTTTACCATTTGTACTATAAGAATCTATGTTAGGTCTTCTCTCAATTGTCTCAAACATCTTGTAAGCCGCGGCTTGTCCAGCTGCAAATGCGCTTAAGCAAGGCGATGTTTGACCTAACGACCTAAGGAAGGAACAAAAAGATATCTCAAATTAGTTTGCAGGGAAGTTAATGAACCAAAGAGGTATTGCTAATGAAAGGTACTTACATGGATCCAGTTAAAACAGCGATGATGATATTGAGAACTTGTCCTCCTGTGTAGCCTTTATCCAATATCAACTTTCCTCCATACCATACTGCTAAAGCGTAGCTACAAAAGACTACAAGAAAGAGCGTTCCAAGACCCAATCCAGTTGAACCACCTTCAATGACTCCTGCTTTATAAGCAGTGACAAGATGTTTATTGTAATTGCTTATCGCTTGTTTCTCTCCTGTAAATGATGCAACCTGCAAAAATGTAGATAGTAAGTCTTTGTGGTTTTGGTAATTTTGGCTAAGTAAAAGTGTATAAGTAAGCCTAATTACCGTTCTTATAGAACCAATTGTTTGCTCAACTACAGTGGCAGCTTTGGCGTAAGCAGTTTGTCCACGAGAAGCTGTTTTAGCAATGACGATAGCCAGAAGTGCACCAGCCATTACAAGTAGAGGAATTGAAGATAACATGACCAACGTTAGAAGCCATCCTCTTACGAAAGCTATCACAAAGCCTCCTACAAATGTTGCTAGAAGTTGTATAGCTTTTCCCACCTGACAAAAACGTCGTCGTTTTAACAAATAAAGTTTCAAACATTAGAACGCCATGTTGACTTTTTTTTAGTAGCTTACCTTTTCTCCCATGGCATCTTGGATTAGCACAGTGTCACCGGACATTCTTCCAACAACTTCTCCTGTATTTGTATCGATGTCGAAAAAGGCTATATCTTGTCTTAAGATTGTCTTTAGATACAAACTCCTTATTCTCGCTGCTTGTCTCTCTCCAGAAATCATCCAGCCAGACAATTCTGAACATTCATAGACATCAAAAAAGTTTACACTCTTTGTTTTCTTGAAATCTTTTTTCACAAAGTTTAGATCCTTCGACAGATCCAATGAACTTACGGAGAAAAGCAGCTGCGAAAGTACCGATTCCAAGCCATACAAACTTCAGAGCAACCTGTGTGAGTTAAATAAAAAAAACTAGTAAGAAAGTCAAATCTTGAAATGAATCCCAATTAAGACAAAAAACATTCGTTTGATTTACTTTGGAGACTTTGTCTGTTGTATTAGTCTGATTCTCTCCAAAAGCATCAATGAGATCTCCGAACAGTAAGGTCATAAGAGGGAAGCCAAGACCATTTCCAATAGATCCAAGCGTCCCGAGGATCATCAAGAGGAAATCAAAGGAATCTGCAAAAGCAAAGAGCTTATAAAACGGCACCGTTTTGGTTTTCTCATGTTCCTCGTCTTTCTTCTCTGTTTTCTTCACTTCTTCTTCTTCTTCCTTGTCTCTTTTGGTCTCAGAAACCTCTTCTAGTATATTTGGATCTCCATTTAAGCCGCTCTCTGAAGCCATTAGAGTTTCACAGATACCTCACGATCCTAAGCATTTAAAAGAACAGAGGAGATATGTAATAAGTTTCTAAATCTATGAGCTGATGAGATCTTCAAGAGAGAGTATATATCTAAATAGGGAACATAAAGGTCAGGCCAAGAAGGAAAAGAAACAAAGACTTTTCACCAACCATGAAAACACCCTAAAGATCTGTATATTGTTTTTTCAAGAACATGTGAAAAAATAACGAAACCTGAAGCAAGATCTGTCGTTTACAATGAGGAATAACCGAAGCTACGGCCCAGATAAGAACATAAAGTACAGAGTTTCCAGTATAAAAATGATTAAAGCAGAGAATATAAAAATATATATATATACCTCGAAAAGCAACAAGAAGAAAGTGATTAGGGTTTAGCGGCTTCTTGGTGTCTTGCCGTATAAACAGCAGTTGAAAAATGTGCAGAGAGCTCTCTCTCTCTCTCTCTGCTTATATATTTTTATATAATTGTAAGTGAAGTTTGGAAGGACTCATGTGAGTTTATATATGCTCTGTTTATTTCTTGACGAACAAGCTGTGACTTGTTTGAGAGAAAGAGAAAATGGATGCCATGAAATTAATAACTACTACTTCGTAAAATTTGTGAAAAATAGTCTTTTTGTTGTTGTTGTTAGTAAAGTTAAATTGTAACCATAGCACAATTGGCGTAGTTATAAAATAGGGAATCTTGTGTATATAAAATGAATTATGCCTTTATGTTTGTAATACAATATAATACGTAAGATAACATTTTCAATATTTTATCTGCCCATTATTGTCTAATGCTGACCAAGATGATTAATTATAGCATTAAAAAAATATAAAGAACGAATTGATCACAGCGATCGACGATTAGTCTAGCTGTTTTGTTCAACTACAACTCTATTATTTTAACATAAAGTTTTAATACGGGAGGACCGTATGTCTGTATAATCCCGCGAATCACTCATATGTACAATATAGTTATTTTTTTTATTTTTTTTGGTATCAGTGATAAGATATATTTGATCTCTTATTATAGCTAGTTAATTAGCCATGTTATTAGCAGCTTCCATATGTCCTTACTCCTTATCATCGTTTAAAACGATTCGTTTTATATAAAAACTCGAATTTTGTATGTACGTCTTTGTGTGTACATATACACATCAATATCTCAAAAAAAAAGGAAGAAGCTGAGTTATGATGATTTTCTTGCATCGCTTTAGTTGACTTTCTCGTTGGCATTAGTTGTGACTTGTGACTATGGATGGACAAATTGACAAGTGCTGCAAGAACCCATTCCTCACTAGTAATCTTTGTTATCATAATTGCGTTTTGCCAACGGATCGATGGGAATTATTGATGTGTTAAAACAAACGAAAAATCGAATTCCCATAAATGTATATTTCATTAGTTATTTTGTAAGTTAAGCTAAAAATATTATAAAATTATATTTTCTGGTCAGATTATATCTTTGCACTACCATTCTAGGTTGGAACCACGTGAAGCTTATTTTACTTTACGAGCAAGAAACACGTCCGAATTTTAAATTATCGATTCAAAATAAAACAAAGAAAAGTCAAAACTACAGAGAAAGGGACCTTTCTTTCTTCCAGGGAGCCAGGGAAGGAATGGTCTCGCATTACTTCTTCTGCGCCTTTTCAGAATCAATGAATCTTATCGAACCAATAACGATTCTGACGTCATTCCTGACATATAATGATATTCCTATATTTATCACCTACCCACGTATATCTTTTGTCTATAGCAAGAATTTACTACTTGGGGAACAAGTTATCAAATACTACTTTTCTAAGAAAAGAAAAACTACTAGTTGCAATTTTATTCCAAACATTGATGTGAGAGTGACTACACCATTAATAAATCGTGTGAGGCGCTATTCAGATTTTTCATTTTTCGATGAAGTGTGGATTTGTTTTGTCATTTTTATTGTAAGTTTTTGTTTTGGTGCACATAAATATTTAATTTCTATTAATTTAAAATATCTGCTGAATGACACTAATTATTGGACTCATTAATTCACTCGATAGATTATTGACATTTTTTTCAGTAGGCGTAGTAGACCTTTTTCCGGGGGAAGAAAAAAAGTTTAAGCGGTTCGATTCCCACTAACCTTTTGGAGAATCGTGTCACGTGTCGAATAGACCCAAATCCTTTACCCTACATGTTTGAAACTGTATAAAATTCCCGACGTAAATAAGACGATCTTGACCCGGCCCGAGAACCCGAATCTATGGATTTTGAATTTGGAAACCCAACCTACAAATTTTTTATATATCCCACTGACAAAGCCGTTACTAGCCCATGGGCCTAATTACTTCAAAGAATGCTCAACTTTTGATTTTTAATAGAGAAGAAAAAGTTTGAAACTTTATCATATATTGACTTGTCTTGTTGCTCTCTAGAGTGCAATCATACCATTGAATACATTTTAGGATTCGTTTTCAGATGGTTTAAGATATAATCACTCTGAACGCAAATGCAAATTAGAATGTATTTTGATCCAAGCATTTCTACATGTACTGCTTTGATCTGAATCGAAAAGAGCAAGTCATGGTTACTCCCTCAATAATCGCCACTAAGAAGAGTAACAGCTTCTTTGACTTTTGGAAGCATTTATCACATAGAGATTAAATCATTCACCAACTACCACTGCAGTCCACACAAAAAAAAAGCTTAAATAGATTAACCAAAAAAGCACAAGAAAACTAAATGCAGAAAGAGAGGAAAAGAGACAAATGAAGCAACTGGCTCCAATCTTGGCCGTGGTAAACTTGATCCTCCTGGTTCATGGAGACGAGAGATCAGCGGTTGGAGATCCTGGGATGAAGAGAGACGGTCTCAGAGTGGCATTTGAAGCTTGGAACTTCTGCAATGAGGTTGGCTTCGAAGCTCCTCACATGGGTAGTCCTCGAGCTGCAGATTGCTTCGATTTGTCATCTAAATGCATCAAAGCATACACAGAAGACCAATCAAACAAAACCACCAGTAAGTTTTCTTCTTCTTTCTTTCTCCTCTGTTTTCTCTGTTTCTAACTATAATTTTCGATAGGTGGATCTTCCTTGGTGCACAAGGTATCAGACTCGGATAATGAGCTAGGGATTGGAAAGCCTAAACCAGGAATCATATCAGAATCAGCATTGCATAACCCTGACCTTTACGCGGTCGAGAAAGAACTCTACCTAGGCTCCCTCTGTCAAGTCTCAGACAAACCAAACCCATGGAGTTTCTGGATGGTCATGCTCAAAAATGGAAACTACGACACAAAATCTGCTCTTTGCCCTAAAAACGGCAAAAAGATCCCACCTTTCAATCAACCCGGATTATTCCCCTGTTTCGGCAGCGGTTGTATGAACCAACCGACGCTGAACCACGGAAAAACCGAGCTTCAGAGAGATGGTCAAACCATGAAGGGATGGTTCAATGGTACGTACGAGCAAGGGGCAGATTTTGGAAATGGGTTGGATGGGATAAGTTATTACGAGGTTGTGTGGGAGAAGAGAGTAGGCGTTGGTGGTTGGGTATTTAAACATAAGCTTAAGACTTCAGCTAAGTACCCATGGCTTATGCTTTACCTTAGAGCTGATGCCACTAAAGGATTCTCTGGTGGATACCATTATGACACTAGAGGAATGCTCAAAACAGTAAGTAATTAACACTAACTTTAAACCTTTTTGAAAAGTTTTTTTCATTCTTGTCAAAAAGAAATTGATTGATCTTTTGTGATGAAATATTGAAATGTGTTGTGTTTTTGTATTAGCTTCCGGAGTCACCAAACTTTAAAGTGAGACTAACACTAAATGTAAAACAAGGAGGCGGAGCCAAGAGTCAATTCTATCTTCTCGACATCGGAAGCTGCTGGAAAAACAACGGCAAGCCCTGCGACGGTGACGTAACCACCGACGTTACTCGTTACTCGGAGATGATCATAAACCCTGAAACCCCACTTTGGTGCAACCCCAAGAGTCTTCACAACTGTCCACCGTACCACACGTTTCGGAACGGCACCAGAGTTCACCGTACGGACCACCGGAGCTTCCCTTACGAGGCTTACCACGTTTACTGTGCGCCGGGAAACGCCGAGCATCTTGAGCTTCCGGTGGGGACTTGTGATGCTTATAGTAACCCACAAGCTCAGGAGATTCTTCAGCTTTTGCCTCACCCGGTTTGGGGTGAATATGGATATCCTACCCGGTTGGGTGATGGTTGGGTGGGTGACCCGAGAACTTGGGATCTTGATGTTGGTGGCTTGTCCAGTAGGCTTTTCTTCTACCAGGTGATTGATTGATCAGTAAACCGGTTGGTTTTTCTGTTGTTTCTTTTGAATATTCCGGTTTTGGTTTTTGATTTGTTTATGTTGTAGGATCCCGGTACGATTCCAGCGAGGAGGATTTGGACATCGGTGGATGTTGGCACCGAGATTTATAAAGAAGATGAAGCAATTGCAGAATGGGATCTCTCTGATTTCGATGTTCTTATTACTTGATTTAAGTCAATTTTATAATATTTGTTTTTTTTTGTCGTCAAGTCAATTTTATAATATAAGATTCACAACTAATTTATATTCATTTGGTACAATTATTTTATCAAAATATGCAACCAATACTGAACCAATCCAAAGTTTTTGTTTTCAAAGTAAACCAAACAAATTCCGATGTAATTGTGTAGTACCGGTACTGGAAAGAGAATTGCGTACTAATATCAACCATCAAGCAAAAAAAAAAAGTGTACTTGCGATGTACTTTGGGTCCTACCACGTGGCAGCTAAATTATTTCTCTCTACCTTCCGATTTAACACACATAGTCGTAAAAACCAGAACCCTCCAGCTAATTTAGAGGGTTAGGAATACAGTTGGGAATAATGAATATACGCTTTAGCCAGATCGCAGTACAAGACTTTGCAAAACAAGGGAGTACAAATATTTCTGGTGAATTCTGGTGTAGTACATCACAAAAGGCGTACAGAAACACGATTCCAAAATCTATTTAAACCCTAAGAAATAACACAAACACAAAGGAACTAACTCAAAGGAACTGGCCAATTTCAAAGGTTAGATTGGTATTGCAATGAAAGAAGACAAAGCGGTAATGAGAGAGAGACAGGGAACAAGCAGAGCATGGATTGAGTTTACTAAAACATTAAACGACTCTGTTTTGTCTCTACCCATGCACTGCCTCTTCCCTGGCTCCCTCTTTTTTTCTCTATATTTCTCTCTCTCCTTTCATTTCACAGCTTTCAATGGAATTTTATTGCTACTGCTAACGTTTGTGACAGCTGACGACAAGCTTAAGGGTTTTTGGGTTTGGTCTACCTCTCTGTCATTCATGAAGTGGAGCTGAAAGAAGCAATGGCGTCCATTTCTTGGCGCAAGAGAAGGGCATCAATGAACATGTCCAGATTCTCTCCCTGCATCATATCCTCAATGGCATGGTGAGTGATTCCCACACGGTGATCCGTTACTCGCCCTTGTGGAAAATTGTATGTACGGATTCGTCCAGATCGGTCTCCGCTGCCAATCTGTTCATGGGATTTAGACATTGATAATGTAAGATTGACTGAAAACATGAGAAAAAGATTTGTTGATTTGATATGTACCTGATCTGACCGTAGCTTTGATCGACTGCTCTGTATTCTCAACCTTTCGATTTCATATAGCCTTGCACATAGTACTTTAAGTGCTTTGGCTCTGTTCTGTTACAAAGATATTAAATTTTTCAGTAGGATGTGTAAGATTAAGGGAGTAAAGCGTAGTGGGTGAAACAAATGTTCAGTACCATATGTTGTGACCTTTCATCTTGGATTGAGACCATCATCCCCGTTGGAAGATGGATTATTCGGACTGCGCTGTTTGTTGTGTTGGCGTGTTGACCGCCTGAGCCACCAGACCTATAAGTGTCAATCCTCAAATCTTCATTCCTTAGCTGAACATCTACCTGTAAGTAGCCACCAGTAAGAACGATGATCAAAAAGTATGTACGTTTGTAAGATTAACCGATAAGAACGATAATAAAAGAAAAATGTAACTTGTAAGATAAAATTAATAACAGGTGGCAAAACTAAGATTGGAGAAACATTGGTACCTCATCAGCCTGGGGAAGGATGGCAACAGATATAGCGCTAGTGTGAATTCGACCAGATTTCTCTGTGATAGGAATACGCTGTGCAAAGATGTTCAAGTGTGATTATTTGATTTTGTATGATTAGTCAAGAAAATCAGAATGTGATTCATATATTATAAGTTTATAACATACCTGAACCCTGTGAATTCCACTCTCGAACTTTAGTTTTCCGTAGACACTGGCTCCACAAATTGCAGCACTGGCTTCCTGGAAATTACATTCAAGATCTTAGCTTCAGGAGAACAGAGCAATACTGGAATACTAATATTCACATAAGGAGGAACAAAAGTTACTTACTTTATACCCTTTCATATCTGACTCGGTGATGTCTACAATATCAAACTTCCAACCTTTCTTCTGTGAATACCTTTCGTACCTGTCGATATTCCAAAACCGGATAAAAAAACAGAAGTAAAGTTCAAGTACAAAGAAGTATACTTGCTTCTACCAGCAGTATATGGGACTTACATTCTGAATATGTCCATGGCAAACAAAGAAGCCTCTTCACCACCAGTACCTAACATAAACATTCAGATGTCAAAATGAAAAACAACTACAGACAGCTTTCTACATGGATAATGTAGAAGACACCGTGGTGTTTAAGAACCATTAGCTCACAAGTGTACCTGCTCTCACCTCCAAAATGCAATCCCTCTCATCAGCTTCATCTTTAGGAAGCAAAGACTTAAGCAGCAAAGTTTGAAGTCTTTTTTCTTCTTCCACCGCCTCGTCTAATTCACCTACAGCCAAATCAAGCATGTCTTTATCATCCGAACTTTCCGACACCAGAGATTTCAATCCATCAATCTCCTGCCAACAGAAAGTAAACCTAATCAATGATGATCTTTGGAACAGATATATAATACGGTAAAGCAAATTCACTACCTTTTGTTTGGCCCTCAAATCATTGATCAGCAACATTGAATCTCTCAGCTTCCGAAGTTCCTTATTGGCTCTTGAAAACTCCTCTGGTGAGTACTCAGGCTGTCTTCGAACAACGGAAAACACAGTTTATCGATCATGTCAAAAAATCAACAACCAAAAGGAAAGCTTAAATAACAACAATGAGCTTAATCTTTGGGATTACCTGGTTGATAAGCTTCTGAAGGACAGCATTTCGATGCTCTATCGCCGAGAGCCTCTGATCCATTATCTTAATAAGATCAGGAGACAACTGAGGTTCCATTCCTGTCATTATACATCTCAATTCAATCAAATACTAAACTATAATCCAATGCAATGTTTATTCAGATCATATTTACGTACCGGTGGTGTACAGACGAATCATATTTGACGAGAGAACCGATCGCAGGCTACGATCGTGTGAATGCGTACCTCTAGAGCAATATCGAATCAGATTGCTCAAGAAATTTGGCCGAATTAACACCCTCATGTTTTTTTTAGCACAAGTTTTCGAATTCTCTTTCGATCTGTCTGGTTAAGTTTCAGACCGAACGGTGAAGATGAAAGAACTTTTGCCGGAGCTCGTGACGGCGGCTTCTCTCGTCGCCGTCGAGAAAAGATAAAACGAGGGTTTTGGTAAATTTGCAGTTCCAAATCTTAATTAGGGTATTTTCGTCATTTCGTTCTGGCGTCTATATATTTGAAATTTGAAATTAAAAGTTGAGATAAGTTGGAAAATAGACACTTTTTCTATAAATAATTTGTAAAGTATGTAATTTTTTTAGAAATATGAGAAATAGACATTTTTCTCTTTTTTATCTAATAATACTTTTTGTTTAATAAAGATTTTACTAAATGACTTATATAACCTTTTGTTATTTTGTTATTTAGTAAGATAAAGACAAAATTCAAGTCAAATCCTATTTTTTATTTTTACTTAAATATTTTTACTTTATTTGATGATATTTCTTCATAAAATTTTACCACATAATCATATTAGTTTTTAAAATTTTTATGTGAATTTAAAAAGTCTAATTTTGCTATTTCAAAAATATGTAGCAATTTTTATTTAAACTCAGCCGACGGTGTACGTGATATTGTTAAAATTGGTGTACTAATAGTAATATACAACAATAACGTAAAAATTAATATAATTACTGATGTAGAAAATGATACACTGAGTATAACAGTGTACAAAATGATGTACATAGATGATGAAAAATATGGTGTACATAATCGTACACCTTTA
>Ga0041059_1003170_pt1 | contig 11493 bp, 15 predicted proteins | sample AraColnosormetaG_FD_56232 | JGI IMG/M metagenome (GOLD analysis project Ga0041059, IMG submission 56232) | Arabidopsis roots microbial communities from North Carolina, USA - Col MF nosort | ecosystem: Host-associated > Plants > Roots > Unclassified | place: USA: North Carolina | collected... | reverse complement strand
AAAAAAAAAAAAAAAAACTATGTTTTATCAAGCTTTTGGTACACGCATAAACTTGATATCAAGAGTCTGTGGACTTGGAGAAGCAGAGGTTTTCTTTGATAACATTCCCAAAGATTATTGCGGTCTTTTCTAGTCTTCTTAGCTGCTAATATCGTAAGCTGAGAAGCTTGTGGAAGCCATGAAGGAAGCGTGTGTTTCCATGGACACACGTTGTTACAATCGTATGATGAATATGTATAATCAGATGAATGTGCATGGAAAATTAGATGATCTGATGCTTGAAATGGAGAAGAATGGAGTCTCTTTTGACCAATTTACTCTTAGTATTCGTCTCAGTGCATATGCTGCAGCTACTAATATTGAAGGAATAGAGAAAACCATAGAAAAGATATCATTAATGTTTGAAACAGCTATTGAATGGATTTCGCAATGTTGAGCTCATCGATAAGGCACAATGATGATGAAAGCAGAAGGAAACAAAGTGAATCCCCATACGGATGCCCCATGAGAATAATTAGGAGCAGCAAATTTACTAAAGAATCCATAAATATATCTTATAAGGTACCTTTCTAGCTTTAAGAATTAGTACAGAAATATTACACAAATTTGTAAATTTAGTATTGTTACAAAGCTATGACCAAGAGAGAAGGAAAGTTCAAGTTTCTACAAAATCAGATTGCAAGCTCCTCACTGTCTGCCTTTAGCCGATTTCAGGTGTTTAGTGAGCATCCTTGGTGCAATAGCCATTGACATAAGCTCTTGAAAGAGTAATTTGCAAGCATATGGAATGTATACCTGAGAATATTTAGATGAAATGACATCAGACAAATGAGCATGAAAGAGATAAAGATGAATATGAACCACTTGCACAACAGTTTATGTTTACCTGAACAATATCTGTTTTGTTCTTGCAACCTCTGCATTCAAAAGAATTCTTCTTCAGATTTGCAATGGCAATGAGCCCGCAGACTTCACACACATGTACCCTATACGCATCACTCTGATCAAACAGCCTCTCTTTCAAAAAGTGAGCAGCACCATGTGCAATCATGCAATCGCGCTCCATTTCTCCAAAACGGAGACCACCATCACGTGATCGCCCTTCAGCTGGTTGTCTTGTTAAGATTTGCACCGGACCTCGTCCACGCGAGTGAATCTTGTCATCAACCATATGCTTCAATCTTTGGTAATATGTTGGTCCAAGGAATATCATAGCTGTGAGTGGTCTGCCCGTGTGACCATTGTACATTCTCTCAAATCCACGCATTTGGTACCCACACTTATGAAGGGCTTTGCTTATATTATCCACCTAACGACACAACATTGGTCAAAACTAATAATACCAAGCCCAATGCTAACTAAGCAGCTAAGGAAAATGCAAGTTACCGTGACATCTGTAAAGGGAGTAGCATCTCCTTCTTTTCCCATGTGAGCTGCCACTTTTCCCATGATGCACTCAATTAGCTGTCCAATTGTCATTCGAGACGGAATAGCATGTGGATTCACAATAATGTCCGGAGTGACCCCTTCAATCGTCCATGGCATATCCTCCTGCGTGTAGGTCATGCCAACAGTTCCCTTCTGACCGTGTCTACTACTAAATTTGTCTCCAATTTGAGGAATCCGCACGGATCTGACCCTCACTTTCACAAACCTCAAACCATCTGCATTTGTAGTCAATAACACCTACACGAAGTTACAAGAATTGATCAGTTTCATATTTCAATCCTGAAACTTTCTAAACCCTTAACTGCAAGGAAAAGCCAAAGTTACCTGATCCACCATTCCAGTTTCACTATGTCGCAAGCTTATACTATGATCACGTCTAGTGTATCGGGATGATTGTCCTTGAGCCTCATCTTGAGATATTGGAGTGGTTTTCCCAATGATAACATCTTCACCTGAAACTCTAGTACCCTATACCAAAAATAAAAGATTGTATGATATGCTTTCTAACATTAGTCACCTAATCATATCAGATAATAAATAATTAAGGAACAATAAATTATAAACTTACAGGAGGCGCAAGACCATCATCATCCAGTTTATCATAAGAACCATGTCGCATACCCTGCAGCAGAAACCCAAGTGTTAAACTTCACTTACAAAAAGCACCACTGAAGTATGAACCATGTGTCAATTACTTTCTTACCATTGTACTTCCTCTGTCTGGGCGCCCAAAGTCTTCTTTGACAAGCGTCCCCATTTTTTTCTCCTCATCTCTGTCAGCAAACGTGATTGCAGTATAAATAAATGGAAAGACCGAAGGCAAACGTCCAAAAGTATAGCATACTCACCTGTAAGACCGAAAGAACAAGGATCGAAAGAAACCACGATCTATTGAAGACTGATTCATGATGACAGAATCTTCTTGATTATATCCAGAATAGCAAGAAATGGCAACAATAGCATTCTGCACAAGAAGAAGAAAAAAAAACATTTGAGAGATTTGATACACGAGCAATGCTGAATTCTGAAAAACTTCTAGCAAAAATAACTTACAATTCCTGCTGGAAGTTGTCTAAAGTGAAGATGCTCCATAGCTCTTGTAGTAACCAAAGGCTTTTGTGGATAATAGAGAACATAAGCTAACGTATCCTGGTTGACAGAACAATAATAATTTCTTTAAAATATTGAGTGATGTAACAAGAGCTGACAAGAAAGACCACAAATTAAGAGCCTAGAACATACCATGCGAAATTGGTAGTTGGTGACATAAATTCCCATTGCTTGCTTCCCCATGGCAGATTGATATGTATTACGAGGTGACTAATACATCAAAAAGTAAAGGGTTAGTTAGCATGAAACTGAATTTACATAATGAAATCGCTTCTGATAGAAAAGTCATTTAGACAGAGGTACCTGATTATGGTCAGGAAATGGTATGATTGAAGCACAGACCCCCAATATCAGAGATGGGTGAATCTCACAATGTGTGTAGTTTTCAGTATAAGCCTCTTCTGGGCGGAGTCTAGCTTGAACCAGATCCTACAACAAACATAAGAGTAAGATTTCTGCAGAAATTAGTGCACCACAAACTCATTTAATCACATCTTCATTTCATTACTCACACTGATAGTCATGGAAATCATGGTCGTTTCCTCTTCTTCTGTGTCTATGTATTCTATAAAGCCCTTAGCAACCAGATGATGCCAACCATCTTCTTCTGCACTTTCCTGGGTTATGAAAACAAATATTGGTACAATGGAATTTATAACAAAAGATACTTTGATAACAGGTAAAAATTAGAATTTTACCCTTTGTTGCAGAGCATAGATATCTCTCTTCTTTATTAAGAGCTTCTGATTATCTACAATAAACAACGGACGGCTACAACGTCCATAATCAGTGTATATCCGGAGCTCTTTAAGACGGATATCTCTAACTACACCAACTTCAGTGTTGACATCAACCTGCAAGAGGAAAAAGTAATATGTCACTTCTGCATAAAGTTGCAATATTTTCACTAGCATATATGGAAACGTGAAAGAAACTGCATGCTTACCCTTCGTCTCAAACGTCTCAACGTTTTCACCAACATGTCAGGATCTCTATGAACTCCAACCCACATTCCATTGACAAAGATTTTTGTGGCTTGGGGTATAACAGATGGAGATATTTCCTATATTCAAGTTAAGACCTTCAGGAAACCACAAGAACCAAGGAGGCAGATGTTGGGTAAGAAATTGAATGTGAAATGCTACAGACCTCAAAATTCTCAGTACCCCATTCTTCCAAAAATTCCAATATAGGATAAGCAGCTGACCCAACTGTTATGTAGACCATGAGAGCCAAGTTTTTCACTAGACCACAAGCCTGGTACAGCAAAGCCACAATGAGCAATGGAACTATAAAATCCGAAACACCCTTATTTTATAAATATAACAATTTTACCTGTCCTTCAGGTGTTTCAGCAGGGCACATCATTCCCCACTGTGAGTTGTGCAGTTGTCTTGGTTTTGCCAATTTTCCTGGCATATCAGACTTGATTAGATTCAAGTGGGATAAACAAAAGTACAAGCCAATCTAAATTGCAAGGATGTGGATAATAAAGAGAACCATGACTAAAATACACCAACTGTACGAACAGTTACACAGAGACAAAATAGAAGTGCAGGAAAAGAACGAGGCTTTACCTTCACGTCCTATTGGAGAATTGAGACGCCTCAGATGTGACAAAGTCGAAGCATATGTCAACCGGTTAAGAACCTGTTGTTAGTTAAGTCTTTAGAGCCATATAAATCATGCAATGAATTATAATAGGCCAAAACAGTAAACCCGATAACATACATCAAGAAATTATTGGAACTCAAAAACATAATTAACATAGAATTATCCTAACCTGAGAGACTCCAGCTCTTGTGCCAGCAGCGTTTGCCTGGCCCCAGTTCCCAGTAGCAAGAGAATATTTCAGGCCAGAGGTAATTGTTTTAGCCTTAATGGCAAATTGAAGATTGACTTCTTTGCCATTGTCAACGCACTGTCAAAGAAACATGAATCAGACTTCCAAACACAGAATAACAACTTAATACTAAAGTCTTTGGCTCGAGAAAGAGTAACTATGTAAGATACCTTTTGAACATAAGATCTCACATCCCTTGTTAACTTTCGGAAAAGCTGCATGTAGAGAAGATGTTAGGTCAGTAAGAGATAAAAAAAACACTGATACTCAACAATCCCCAAGAGTGTATAATTGTGTGCCGGGAACAAACCATTCTAAATAGCCCTCCAAGTAAAGGACCAGCAAGATCCAGCCTTTTGTTACCATAATGATCCCTATCATCTTCTGGCCTTCGGCCAAGTGCACAAAGCAGCAGCCGGTGTATGATATACCTACGGATCATAGCATAATATGAGCAACACAGAAACATGTTAAGTCTATAAACATTACAAGTGAGTTAAATACCTACCCAAAATAGTAAGCTTTCTTTGTCTCGCAATGCTCCCCAATTCCTACATGAGGAAGCATTTCTTTCTGAAGGATATCTCTAGCATACCTGCAATGATAATATTGCAATCGCAAACCTCCAGTGTGAACATCTCAATAGTTGACATCTTAGATCATAATGTCCAACTTAATTGGTTTAGATTATCACATACTTTATCCTTTTTTCCTTGGTTACACCAACAGTTGCACCACGTTTTCCAATATAGTCAAGTGCAACCTGAAGTAATATGAAAGTTATCAAGTGATTGCAAGATCAATTCCTCAAGCATAATAAAATGTCATTAACCAAGTGAAAAAAAAGTGGATACCAGCTGATTTTGAATAACGAAAGCTTCTTCCAAGGAAGGCCTGAGCAACTCCATCATCTGGGTATCGGCAAAATCATAGCAGATGTGTTCCAATATGTCCTTATCGGCAACAAATCCCAGTGCACGAAATACTATGATAATAGGAATTTCTGTTCTGATGTATGGAAGAGTACATCGAATATACTGTCCAGATGAACCCTGCATCCATTTGCAACATAGAATGTAATTTATTTACCATTATCTAGAATTTAAAGAATAAATTTCGAGGAAGGATATAGTAGAGTTAAGACTAATTAGCTTTCTCTTACCCCTTTTGCACTAGCACGAGCAAGCATACGCACAAACATTGTGCTTGGAGGCCTATTTTGGTTTTCAGCCATAGAACGGACTTCACCAACATAAGCATACTTATTTGGCTGCCTTTTCTTGAACACATAAACATGATTCGTACTCATCTTCTCCTGAGCAATCAGAACCTTTTCACTGCCATTAATAATGAAGTATCCACCCTGATCATAAGGACATTCTCCAAGCTCTGTCAGGTCTTTCTCCGAGTTCTGAAACAAGGTACAGTAACTAGACCGGAGCATGATGGGAACCTAGCAAATAATCAAACAAGAAGAAAACATTTCTACTATCAGAACAGTAGAGTACATGGAAACACCTAAATAAATGTGACACAATGAACTGAGTTCGGACACCTTTCCAATGAAAACTTTAGTAAAATCCTGTGTCTCCGTAACTTCTTCACCATCATGCCCTTTCTTAATAACTCTCTTAGTAACATCGACATACAAAGGCGCAGAGTATGTGAGATTTCTCAACCTTGCAGCCTTAGGGAACAGGGTGGCAGTCTCTCCATCAGACTCTGTCATCATAGGTTTACTCAGATAAATCTGTCCAAAGCTAATCTTGTAGATTGTCTGCAGGAAAACAGCTATATCAGACATACAGAAAAACAGATAGCAAAACAGCTATATCTCAGCTCACACAAAGTCAAAAATGATTTGAGCTTCAACCGATAATAAAGACCACTGAAAGGACACTTTGAAAAAAGCGAAGAGCTCAAGCATTAAATGGAAAGATAATCTCGGAAAATCAATGAGCTTAGCTACTCGACAAAGGCAGACCCTAATTGCAACAAAACTTAAAAACTGATTTAAGCTTTAACCAATATTCAAAACCACTGAAAATACACCTCAAAAAAGCGAAGAGCTCAAGCATCGAATACAAAGATAATCATGGGAAATCATTGAGATAAGCTTCTCAGATAAGGGCTAACAATAGACTGTCTGCAGGAAAACAGACCAAAGGGACAGCAAAAAAAGATACCAAACTCATTTTTATAGTGCCAAAACTGATTTGAGTTTCAACCAATACTATAAATCCTCCTCGAAAGAGATGAGCTCAAGCATTAACTCAAAGATAATCTCGGGACATTAATAAGATTACCAGCTCAAAGTCAATATCCGGACATCAATAGTCAAAATCATTTTTTGACTCTTGAACAGCATATAGCTCAAGCATTGAATAACAAGACAATCTCGGGACATCAATAAGATTCAGGTAAACCCTAATCGCACCCAAACGGTAGAAGCTCAAATCGAAACACTTTAAAACCGCCACAAACACGATAAACCCGCACATAATTTCGAATTCCCATAGAAACCCTAGAAAAAAACAAAAACGAGGAAACAACCTCCGCAAAATCGGACTGATGGCCAGGATTATGCTGAGATTCAGGTCGGATCTCGATATCAGCAGACTCATCAACGATTTCTTGCATAGTATTTTGAATAAACTCATCAAACGAATCCAGCTGTTGACGAACGAGACCTTTCTCTTCGAAATAAGCAGATATAACAGCCCACGCGTCCTCCTGGGTAATCTCCTCATCGTCATCGTCTTCTACATATTGAGGTTCAGGTTCGTATTCGTTGTACTCCATTTATTCTCACTCTCTGAAGATTAGAGCACAGCAAACTTCACTACTCGAGCTCTCGGAGACAAAGAGAGAGACAGGACGCAGAGAATGAGACGGCTTTGTGAGATTGTGAGTTTATAAAGGCTCGAGAGAGAGAAGTCGGCTTAAGTTTATGGAAATAACCGGTTTGTATCAATAACCGGTTTGATTAAATGGGATTATAAAAAGGATCGGTTTGGTTGTTAGAGAGCTTGGATTGTTAAATGACGGAAACACCCTTACTATATAAAGAAAAGTCTCCGGCTACATTTTTGTGGCGTCAGCGATATTTTCGGAAGAAGAGAGAGAGAGACGGAGAGTGAAGGCGGAGGAAGGGAGAGAGAGATGATACCGCAGCAATGGACGCCGCCGTGTGGGAGCAAATGCACGAATAAGTACTCAGCATTTACGCAGCTTCCATGTATGTAATATCTGGACTCTTAATTTGTGTGAATCGGATTCGTTTTTGAGTTTTGATGTTCGTGGTCCGTTGTTTTTTGATGGTTTAGTTTTCGATGATGATGATAAGAATCTGTTGTTGGAGCTGATAGATTGGGTTCTGATTTGGATTGGTGATTGATTTCTTGATTCAAAAGTCAATTTAGTCTTCCGAGTGTTTCTTCTTTTTGTTGTTGTTTGGAATTGAAATTGGGATCTGTAAATTGGATTGTTGATTGATTTCTTGATTCATAAACCCTAATTATTTGTTGGTGCACTCTACTTCATTACGATTATACTAAACATTTTGGTCAAGAATCGCTTCTTTGGTTAGATTGGTCCAGAGACAACTTATAGTTGTAGTTGCAAGTATTTAAGAACATCCATCTTGACTCGTAATTGAATAATGTAGATTGAAGAATCGGCAACATTTATATTGATTACAAGTAAGGGAGATTATGCAGAGTTCTTAGAGCTTTTCTATCATGTAATTAAGAAAATGGTTAAATTAGTAGGAGAAAGTGGAAGATAATAAGTTGTAGTTTATGAACTGAAAGAAATTTAAAGGGAGAGAGTCAAAGTAACGGTATCAAAGATGCTTCTGTATCCATGTTGCTTCTATGAACTATTGACATATATGTATGCTTAAGCTAGTTAAAGGGCTTGGTTTGGCTGTTTCTGTCTTTCTGATGAAAGCTTTTCATTCTCTGATCTCTGAATTTCATTCATGGGCACAAAAGCTAGCTGAACTTATGCTTGGTATGACATTTTTTCCATAGCAATCTGGGTTTTTTTTCAGCTTTAGCATCAGTGTTTATCCTCCATGTTGTTGTATGACATTTTTTCCATAGCACTAATGTAATTCCTGAATCTGTGTAGGGAGAGTATTCTGCAAAAAGGGATGTGATGCCGATAGTGACTCATGGGAAGATTGTAAGCATTTCTTTTTAATTCTTTGTAATCTGTAACGAAACTGTTGATGAAATGATGAGCGGTTAGATTTGTCCTCACTATGGAACATCATAAAAACCAAGCTTGTCTCCTACATAACGAAATTACATGTTCATGAAGAGTATCTTCTGCTTTTCAGGTTTAAGTTTCCAAGTTAATGAATTGGTGTAATAGTAGTGTACTCTCTATAGGTGTAGGAGACTGCAGTGAAATTTGCTACAAAGATCCTGTGCTAAAAGACAGACCATGGACTGCTGTTATAGATCGTTCTCCTGGAGATGCCAAATACTCTGAGGTAATTCACACAATGAATCTTTTTCTTCAAAAAAGAGAAATGGACTGAACCGTATCTAATTGTTGTACATGTAACTCTGTTTTTAAATTCAGGAATGCTTTCACGCATGTGTAGCAGGCTGTGGTTACAAGGTTTGTTTCCTTGCTTCAACCTCAATAATTTGATGCGTTTGGAAATACACTCTACTTCTCTGAACCCGTGTGGCTGTATTTTTTTGTCATCATGCAGTTTGATGTTGAAGCTGAGATAGTCAATAAGGTGAAACCAAAGAGACCTCCACCACCACCGCCAAAGCCACAACCACCACCACCACCACCACGTTCTCAAAAACCAATGCAGCCTCCTACTGAGGATGTTCTTGCAACTTCCGCTTGACGTATCTCAACCCCCATCAAAGGCTAACACTTGGAACTCCTCAATTTTTTGGTATCTAAACATATGAGGGAGTATTACTTTTCAGAGTAGCCAACTCAAAGGATTGGTCCATAAACTTTTTTTTTTCTTTTTCTTTTGATAGTTTTTGCAATAGAGATTGGAGAGTAGATATTAGTGGGACTCGTCCCGTGATGAAAGTTAGAGCATCCAAAAAGCTCAAGTTCCTAAATTCCATTGAATTTTTTGTTTTCTTAATATGTAGAATTTTCATTCTTATCAAAAGAAAAACAAATGTAGAATTTCCTTTCATTAGATCCAATAATATTTGAACGGCACAAAATTTCCAAATAAGAAAGAGTGACAAAGAGTCTAGCCAATCAGAGAATGAGGAGAAAGTTTTCACAAACATCCTTGACCGTTGTAACTAATTAGTAGTAAATTACTTATTACCCGGGAAAACCGTATTTAAGTAAAGAAAGTTTTCAATTTCACGATTTTACTTGCCATAACATTTGTGTACGTGTCGTTATACTATTTGTCAGATGACTTATTTCCCTTTTTCAATTGTCGGGAATATTTTGTAGTAGACTTACTATAAATATATACAATTCTAGCTTACTCCACAAATAAACCAATAATCTTTGTAACGAAGGAAACCAAAAAACAATCATGGCTGATTCTTCCTATTCTTTTGTCATGAAGATGACAGTGAAGACCACACCGGCGTCAGATTTAGCTTTAACAAACCTCGCCTATTGTTCTCCGTTTGATCTCCATCGTTTCGCCGTTCCCGAAACCGCCGATCTCTTCCTCGCTAACGTCGGAGAAGTTTTTGTTCTATCAATCTCATATCCTTTTTTTATTCACTTACAATTTTGATCTTATTCACACTTTTCTTTATTAATTATCGTCGTTTCTAAACATTTTGTCCCACGGGTTTATCACATCTTTTTCAGATTCCAATTAAGCAGTTATACCTTCTTATGGAGATGGCAGCTCAAAGAGATGGCAGGTCTGAAGAGCCGGTTTACATTAGGAAGGAAAAACTCGACATCACTCATTTCATGGATTGTCTTCAGGAATTTACCCAAGAGATTTGAAGTTTCAGTTCATTATTCTTAGACTCTCATATGTAATGACATCGTAGTAAGGAGAAGATTCATATATTGCACTAAAATCCTTTGAAGATGTCAAAGTTGATATTTGATTATTGGCACTTGACTTGTTAACTATATGAAACTTTTATGTTGGTTATTATGTGTTATACATTTGTATAAACTTGCTTAGATTGATTAGACGAGAGTATTTACATCACTTAAAAATCGAGGATAGTTCCTGACAAAATGGAATGTTTTCTCCTTCAAAATCAAGTCACTTCTTAGTGATTAAGAGTTGGTTACTTATTTTAAAAATTTCCACCACTAATGTATTGTTTTCTTTTTCTTCATTAAATTTGTTCGCCTATCAACATCGGTGAGACTCCGTGATGAAAAATTGAAAATCACACAATGGTCTATGGACCCACAACAAACCATTCAAAACAACCTCGTGTCAAAACGGTGACGTTCAAACTTAATCACATCACATAAAGCAGCTACACTTAAACAAGAACAAGAAAAAGAAAAAACAAGATTCTCTCTCTCTCTCTCACATGGCTCATCTCTTAAACCGCGTTAGATCTTCCTGGTCGTCGATCTTACCATTAACTATAACATTCCTCGTCATCTTCACCGGAAACTCACTCGCCGGAGAATTACGTCCTTCCGATCATGGCTTACAGTACCAATTCAGCTCACCACCGACAGAATCTCACTCACCTCCGGGAAAAATGAAGTCCTTCTTTGGAGATTCTCATTCTTCTTCTCCTCCTCCTTCTCACCCTCAGCTCCTCCCTAAAGCCACGGCGGCAGACGGCGGAGACGACGATTCTTGGTGGCGAGATGGAGCTGGGATCAGACGTGATCACGTGATGAGGCACGTGTTTCTTGCGGCGAGTATCATCTGCGGCGTCTCCGGCGTTGCGCTTCTGGTGGTTTTTACTTTGATTTACTTCTTTAGGTATCGTAAACATAATCATTCGAACTCACCCACCGGTAACGATTCTAAAGAAATTATATTTTGATTATTGTTCTTCTTAGATTTAAAATTTTAATTGTAATCTTTACTTATTTTTTTCAACTGATCTTTTACTTTGTATAATTTTTTTTTTTTTTTC
>Ga0041059_1003169_pt1 | contig 11495 bp, 9 predicted proteins | sample AraColnosormetaG_FD_56232 | JGI IMG/M metagenome (GOLD analysis project Ga0041059, IMG submission 56232) | Arabidopsis roots microbial communities from North Carolina, USA - Col MF nosort | ecosystem: Host-associated > Plants > Roots > Unclassified | place: USA: North Carolina | collected 2013-09-02 | reverse complement strand
ACATATATATATATATATATATATATATATATATATATCACGATTTGGGTGAAGTTGAGAAAGACTTCTATTGAGAGTTACAGAGCAATGTGTAATACATCCAATCAATGTATTTCGATAAAATAATACTAAACAAATTGTATTTTGTGAGGCTGTGACATTCATCATTAGTGTAATAGTTGCAGATTTCAAAGAAACAAAATACTATACTATTGGTATTTGTTATTTTCCCGTGCAAAGCACGGGCTGCCTACTAGTAATAACAGAGAAACCAAAATCATCGAAACAAACCGAAATTTAACCTTAAGCTTAGTTACACCAAAGTAACATATTAGCAAGAATCTTTTTAGTACAAGAACTCTTTAGATGAAAACAAGAAGAAATCAAATGTTGGCAAAATCGATGGTTTTCTTCCCATCATGAGCTTTTCTGAAGAAATGTTTCACGTAATCGGTATAAAGAATATCTTTATAAACCGGTTTCTCTCCATTTTCGATCACTTCAAGAAGAGGACCGATCACAGACTCTGGTTTCGGGCTCACGAAAATAGGAACAGAGATTCTGTTATAAGAACCGTTAGCTAAGACACGATGCTCAACACTCTTGTAACGACCATTACTCATGATTTGCATAGCGTCTCCAATGTTAATGACTAAAGATCCGGAGATTGGAGGCACGTGAACCCATCTCCCCGTGGTGAGAGAACGAACGTGGAGACCACCGATCTCGTCTTGTAAGAGGATTGTGAGTGAGGAAACATCAGAGTGACGTCCGACTCCAACCGTGAGTTCTGGATTGGGACAAATAGGGTAATAGTTGAGGTTGATACGTGTTGAACCCATGAAGAATGACTCTTTGGTCTTGTCTAGCTCTTTCACGTTCAGATTCTCGCCTAGAAACCGTAAGAGTTTCTTCACTAGAGGTTTTGTCTCGTTCATGTATTCTAGCGTTTCACTCCTAAGAAAAAAATGTGAATAACCAAACAATGACAAAGTTATGGATTATAAGGGATAATTAAAAACATATTCTAAATTAGAAAAATAACGTTTTATCATATTAACCTGCAAGAGTCAGGCCAGAGTTGTGATGCTTCAGCTTCAGAGACAAAGAAGAGGCTCAGATAATCTTTCCACTCGAGAGCTTTCTCAGCATGAGGACTAAAACTCGTCCCGAATCTCACATTCGTTGACAAAGACTTCTCTCTTGAGAACTTTCTTTTCTCTTCTACCGGTAAACCGAAGAATCTGTGAGTAGCTGTTTTCATATTCTCAAGAACTTCCATTGACACGCCATGGTTGATCACCTGAAAGAAACCCCATTCTTCTGCAGCATCACATACGGCCTTGGAGACACTCTTCTCGTCTAAATTTGATATGTCGATCACGGGTATGGATTCGTCTGAATCCTCTTTTACGTGGAAGTTGATCAGTCTCTCTTCGAATGGCTGAATGTATTGGTCAGGAAGAACTTTGATTCCGGTCTCAGACAAGCCTTTAACACCGTTACCTTCGTGTACAACAAAGTTGGTGACTTGGTCTCGGGTTAAGAATTGGGCAGCGAGTGTTTGATTCATTGCGTATTGGTACAAAAAAAGATTGTATCTTTTGATAAAAACTTTCTTCTAGATAACCGGGGCAAGCCAAAACCTAGACTAATCCCTTGACGTTTTTCTTTCTTCTCAATGAGTGTTTATAAAAGCTGTGGAAGCTTCTTGATACAAAGACTAAAAAGAATTTATAGAAAGAACACGAAGAAGATGAAGAGGAAGATCGTGACGGCAACTACTTACGAGGCTCTACACATTTGTTTTAGCTTCGGGTTGTTTTGTTTGAAAAATGACATAATTCATAATTGTGTATGTAATGAAAGGTAGACATGGTTGCACGTATTCACTATTCAGGATAGAAAATGGAGGGACCGATAATTAGAATCTCAATTTCTAGGCAGAGTGTCAATTTTCTTTTCTTATTCTTGGCATTGTAGAAAATGACCCGGAAGAAAAACCTTAAAGTTTAATGAAGGCGATGGTTGGTGTTTGGATTAGATTCCAGCTTTTGATAGGTTTAGCATCAACAATGTCTTGGTTCTTGTTCTTTAAGTCTAAGGTTTTTCTTTTACTATCAATCTTTGGTTCATTCCTGAAACTGTCTTCAAGAAATAACCGAAATTGAACTAGAATAAACAGAATCTTTGGTGTAGTTTGAACGCAAAACAACTTTTCCATTGAAAAAGGTCGAACAAGACATCATCAAATCATGGGGACATAATTATCCATGATTTTCTAAGACAGGACTTGCGCAAACTCTAAGCTTTCGTAAGAAAAATCTCTTTATATAATAATAAACTCACATTGAATCATCAGAATCTTCTGATTCACTTCTCTCCGGTTCAACTCCTGTTGGATTACTAGTGCCTGTCTCAGGAGCTTCAGGCTTTTCAACAGGTGTAGGTGAAGAAGAAGATACTTTCTTACTTGCATTACTAGCATTCTCGTTCGTAGCTGGTTCCTCTTGCTCATGTACCTACACCAAAAAAAGTTCAAATAAATGAAGTTACTAAATCCAAGGAGCAAATATAGACACATCATGTGTCGAAAATAGAAAGAAAAGCTTACATTTTCTACCGTTCCGCCACTCAATATATTCAACAAGTCTCTCTCAACCCGCTGTACAAGCTCCGGCTGCAACATTTTGGCAAATCAATATGTTAACTTAATAGAAAGAACTTTGGAGTTCCAAAAGATACGTTTCACTACAGACTTTCAATCATAATCACAAGTATTAGTGAAACAATGTTGATGGATAGATAACAACAAATGAAAATTACATTAAGGTCAGGCTCTCGACGAAATCTCCTCTTTCGAGCATCCTTCATTGGAGGAGTTAGACCATGTCTGTATTCAACTGTATTAGGCGCAGGATCACCAGGCTCCCTAACCATGATCATCTGTGTGCCAAATCAAAGCATCCATATTGAGTTTTAGTCCAAAATTACAGAAGTTAACGCATATAAGTAAAAGATGAATCAAGTAACTTGATTTTACCTGCCCAATATCAGCAGTTTTGACTAATGCACAATCATCATAAGTTTTAAAAGACTCAACAACTGCAGGGAGATCAAGCAGAGAAGCCGGGAACTCGTCGTTTCCAATCATAAACGTCCCGTTTCTCCCATCCTCTGCAAATTCAGTTCACACAAACATTACGTATCAAGTTTGCTCCAGAGACAATATGCAAATGGATTTCTAGACAAACTATAATGATGCAACAAGAATGTCTTTTGGCTTCTTTGACAAAACAGACAATTCACAACATTAAGCTGATCCAGGAGACACAAATCACAAGCTTTGATCCTTAATCAGATTCAAGAATGTCTTTTGGGCAAACCAACATTCAAGAACTCATCACGTGACACAAGGAGCAATCCCCGAAACGATCCAGACACTAATTTCATTGATTGACGACTAAAGGACATAAATTTAAGAAAAAGGATGAAACTTTAACCCAGATGTAATGTGCCAAAAAAGAGAGAAACCCTTTAAAAATTGGTACCTGAAAAAAACAAATCCAAAGGGATTTCGTCGGAAGTAGAAGCATCCTCGCTTAAAAGCCGATCAATTCGTTCTGAAACAGACGGTGGAACCCTAAGTATGAACTGTTCTTCCATTGTAGATACCAACAGCTTGACTTGAATTCTTCTTCTTAATCAATCCAGAAACGTGAATTCGCGAACGCAGATCGTATCGAATACGTATACTTCGGTCTGTTGATGTCGTAAGTCGAAAAGAGACGAGAATCTATTGAACTGAAACACGAATTCTTTGTTATGTTAGAGAGAGAGAGAGAGAGAGAGAGAGAGAGAGACATTATAAGATAAACCTTCTAGAAGTATCCTTTTAACAATTTATTATTTTATTTCCCTCCCTAAAGGTTTCAAGATTTATGTTTTGACCAAAATAATTATAAAAGGTACAAACAGAACCCAACAATTGGTGAAAAATCACCAATTTGCTATTTAATTCTATTGAATTTTACATTTTTAGTTCCTCTTAGATAATTGATCTCACTAAGTATAAATGTATAATGATAATAAAAAGGAAGATAATTTAATTACCAGAAATTGGAATGGAGCATCTATCAAATAGAAAACTTTAAGGGGATTTTAATACTTTAAAATAATTTTGAGGGGGTTAAATGTAAAACGTAAATAATATAAAGAAACCCTAATAAATAAGTCGTTCATTGATCAATCTTCTCCAATTCTTGCAGCATCACTTCTCCGTCGTTCCTCACCACCGAGATTCGTTCACCGGTAAGTCTTATCCCTGATATTTTGCTCTTCTTCCCAACCGTATATACCCGTATCTTCTTCTTTCTCTGTCGAATAAACTTGGCTTTTCCGACTTCGATTCCTTCAATTGTAAACAACTTCGTTGCCCGTACAACTTTTTGAGTCCGGTGAAAGATCCCGTGACGGAAAAAACTGTAGATCAGGCAATTATTATGTCTATACATCGATATAAAGGATTGAATCGTTCATCTTAAGTAAGTTTGACGAAAGTTGTGATCTTTTGTGCCTATTCACATATAACGTTTCTTAGCTCCTATCTTTTGAAATTGAGCTGATTCGATCTCTACCTGAATTGCATGTGATCTTATTTTGATATAATTTACTATTCAATTAGAAAATATGATCTTTCTAGATTGATTGCTTCTTTAAAGTTCTCTTAGACGCTGGTGTTATAGCTCTTGTGTTTGTGGTCTCTTCTCTCTTAAATATCCAACCTCTTTTGGTGTATTTTCTAATCTAGTTTGTGTTGACTGACTGATAGAGAGATTGAAGCTTGACTCAATGAGGGGAAGGAGCTACACTCCGTCACCACCTAGGGGTTATGGGAGGAGGGGTCGAAGCCCAAGCCCTAGAGGCCGATATGGAGGTCGTAGCAGGGACCTCCCGACCAGTCTTTTGGTTCGCAATCTACGCCATGATTGCAGGTACATACTTTTGACTTCTCTATTATTTTCTTCAGCCATTGTGGATGATGTTATTGTTTGCACACCTCTTAAGCAAGAAGACTTGACACCTCTTAGCATATTTTGGCATGATGTTCTCTTATCTTTACTGTAAAGGTTTTCAAAAAGTTGACGTCAATGTATCTTCATTTCTTGGCTTTTAGCAAATTGTAATTCTCTTCTTACTCCTTGTCCTTTTCTTCAGGCAAGAAGATCTCAGGAAGTCGTTTGAGCAGTTTGGTCCTGTCAAGGACATTTACCTGCCAAGGGATTATTATACCGGGTGAGCATGTTTTGTAAATAGGACAACCAACACTTGATTTTTACTTATGTTCTGATTAGAAAATATCCCTATTTTCACATCTTCTTTCTTGATTTGTTTACTACGTTTATCTGCCTTTCCTTTTTCTTTCGGTCATCTCTTTGTGTCTTCTCATGGATACTAGGGCCTTATGAGAATCTTCTTAAAAACTGATTTCATAAATTAAATTTAGGCTCCATATTTTTCAGATAGTAATTTTCTGTGACATGACAATAGACAGTGAGCATACTTGTGGTCTTAAACCACTAGTTTTCGGTGTCGTTAGGTGGATTAGTCGTTTAGAATTTAGTACCTGGTGAGACCTCATAGTTTTTAGTCGCTTAAGGAAAAGGATACATGATGATATGTTCCATGTCTGAACACACTATGAGTGAGTTAATTGAAGTTGTTGAGGTTTAGCAGTGAATCTAAAGAATTGAAGACATCAAAGAAGTAATTAGAGTTCTTATGAAGATGTTCTATATGGTAGTGAAGAATTGAAGTGAAGTTGAGTTTGTATTCTATGTGAAGATGAATCAAGTCTTCAAGAAGTCATCTTTGTACTGACACTTGCAAGGCTAGCAGGCAAGTGCTTGCTTTTTTCATGTTTACTGATATCTTCGGTTGCAGGGGATCATATCGCCAGTTGTCCTTCAACAGGATTGTTATAAAGTGGTACATCTTCCTCGCCATTTTGTATGTTTGGTTTCTAGTCTGAGATCTTTTTGTTCTACATTTTGAATGCAGAGATCCGCGAGGGTTTGGGTTCGTTCAATTTATGGACCCTGCTGATGCTGCTGATGCAAAACATCACATGGATGGTTATCTTCTTCTTGGCCGTGAGTTGACTGTCGTGTTTGCAGAAGAGAACAGAAAGAAACCGACTGAAATGAGAGCAAGGGAGCGTGGTGGAGGAAGGTGCATGAATCTTTCTCTTTTTGAACTATTTTGGTTATTGTCAAATATCAAAAACTCAATATTTAACATCTTTTTTTGGTTCGTTGGAGCAGCAGATTTCGGGATAGAAGACGTACTCCACCTCGTTACTACTCTCGCTCTCGTTCTCCTCCCCCTCGACGTGGTAGATCTCGGTCACGGAGCGGTGACTATTATTCTCCTCCCCCTAGAAGACATCACCCAAGGTTTCTATATGTTTCTGTCTAAGCTCAATTACAAACTTCTCCACGCTTGTATGCTCACTGTCTATTGTCACAGATCTATCTCGCCCAGGGAAGAGCGATATGATGGGAGGAGGTCATACTCGCGCTCACCTGCCTCTGATGGCTCAAGGGGTCGCAGTTTAACTCCAGTCAGAGGTAAGAGCCGCAGCTTAAGCCCCAGCCCTAGAAGAAGCATAAGCCGTAGCCCAAGAAGAAGCAGGAGCCCAAGCCCAAAAAGAAATAGGAGCGTTAGCCCAAGAAGAAGCATAAGCCGTAGCCCTAGAAGAAGCAGGAGTCCGAGGAGAAGCAGAAGAAGCTACACTCCTGAACCCGCCAGAAGCAGGAGCCAAAGCCCGCATGGGGGCCAGTATGACGAAGACCGTTCACCAAGCCAGTGATTGATTCGTCACTCTTTTGCTAGTCTTCTCTAGATTATGGTTGTGTCTTGTACCCTTATCCTAAGACGAAGTTAAGATGATACTGAAAAGCCGAGAACTTTATGTTTTGGGTTTTTATGTTTTGATCTATGGAACATGTGGGGAACATGGTACTGTTATTATAAGTTCTTTAAGATATAATCTGAGGTTATTATGATAGTTGCAACATTGGTCAACCACACAAGGAGCTCATGGAGGAAGCTTTTTGGATTACTTGCGAATATATCAGCTCTAGTTTTTGTTATCCGTCGTATCAACCAAAGCATTTTCAAGAGATCCATTAATCACATCAAAAGCCGCGTTTTGGATATGTTGCACTGGGCGGAAGACGGATGGCTTCGCCGTCGTTTTGAACATGTCATCGTTTTGGTAATACTAACGTTAATTGCTATTCTGAATAGAATTGGTTTCTTTGATGAATCAAGAACTCAGCAGAGCCAAAGAGTATGGTCCGATGTTAACTGAGGAGTTGGGTTTTCTTCATAAAGATGAGACCTTTTCTGTTTTAAAAGCAAAACAAATCGCCATTTGGAGCATTCTCGTCCACCGAATCTACCTACCAGTCTACCACCATTGACAAGCTTTAAACTTTAAACTATAAAAAAGGCAACAACTTGTATAGAGAGATAGAAAGAGATGTGGAAGAGCATAGGCGAATTGAGTTGCGATGATTATGTCAAAGCTGGGTTGACTTTGGAAGACGCCAAGGAATTTGACAAATTGGTGAGCGATGTGATTACAAAGGCTATAGAGACTGATCCAAGAGATCAATGGAAAGCTTTGGTAGATGAGAGTGTGCTTAAGCCATGGCATCCACATCCTCTGCATCAGCTTCTCTACTACTCTGTCTATTCAAACTGGGACTCCTCTGTTCATGGCCCTCCTCTCTATTGGTTTCCTTCTCTGTGCGTTTCATGAACTTGTTCGAAATTCTGATATTTATCTGTAAAATACAGCTGATTGTCTGTTCAATTTCTTCTTTGTGTGTGTTTAGATCTCAGTCAAAGTCCACCAATCTGGGGAAGCTGATGGAATATCACGGACCAAGACTTCTTGGTCCTTCATACAAGAACCCTCTTGAAAGTTTTGAACTTTTCCGGAGATTCTCAGTTGAACACCCTGAAGTAAGCATCAACGTTGAATGTTGTCGAGCAAAAGAATCTTTGTCGCAGCTCTGGTTTGGTCTAATGTAAACATCATTTTCAGGTTTATTGGTCATTTGTTATCGATGAGCTTTCACTTGTGTTTCACACTCCTCCGAGGTGTATCCTTAACAAATCAAAACCTGAAGGGACTTGGCTCCCTGATGCAGTTCTTAATATCGCTGAGTGTTGTCTGATGCCTTCAAGCCATCCCAAAAAGGAGGATGATAGTGTGGCTGTTGTATGGCGTAATGAAGGGTTTGATGACTCTCCAGTCAATAGAATGACCATTAAAGAGCTTCGGGAGCAAGTAATGTATGTAAGATGAAACTCTTTATCAGTCATTCTGTTGTGTGATCTCATTATTAAGCTTCCAGTGGTGGTCTTGATACATTTACTTGAAAAGGTTGGTGGCAAATGCGATAAGTGGAAGTTTTGAAAAGGGTGACACAATTGCAATCGATATGCCAATGACAGTTGATGCAGTGATTATATATCTCGCAATCATATTAGCTGGTTGCATTGTTGTCTCCATCGCAGACAGCTTTGCAGCTAAAGAAATAGCAACAAGGTTGAAAATTTCGAAGGCAAAAGGCATATTCACTCAGGTTTGTGACACACCCTGACTCACATCTTTTCGCCTTGTATCTATCCCGTACCATGTGAAATATCTCTTATTGCGTTTTCAGGATTATATACTCAGAGGAGGTCGAAGGTTTCCTTTATACAGGTGACAAAATTGATCTTTCTGTGGCTGATTTTGCAACTCAATGAATGAACAACATAATAATTATATCTAAACTTGTCTCTTTTTTTTTCCTGTAGTCGAGTGGTTGAAGCTGCTCCATCTAAGGTCATTGTCCTCCCGGCTTCAGGTACTGAATTGCATGTTCAGTTAAGAGAACAGGATGTATCATGGATGGATTTTCTTTCCAACGCCAAACCCCATTCTAGGTAAATTGTTTACATCTCTACACTTGCAATCACTCAGAGAGTGTAGATAAGACATGCTCCAATTTTGCTTGCAGTGGAGAGAACTACTATCGTCCGATTTATCTACCTGTAGAGTCTGTGATTAACATTCTCTTCTCATCTGGAACTACAGGTAAAAATAATGTGATCATCAAATTGTAATAGATTTTGTTTAGATGCATCTAATGATTAGTTCTTTTTTCTTAACCAGGTGAGCCGAAAGCTATACCGTGGACACAACTATCACCAATTCGTAGTGCTTGTGATGGATGGGCTCATCTTGATGTCCAAGTGGGTCACACATATTGTTGGCCTACAAATCTTGGATGGGTAATGGGACCAACTCTTATGTTCTCCTGCTTTCTAACTGGTGCAACTCTCGCTCTCTACAGCGGGTCTCCCCTTGGCCGCGGTTTTGGAAAGTTTGTTCAGGCAAGACATCTCCATTGTTGTCTCCTTTTCAATTTTAGTAAGGTTCGATAAATCCTCACTTATTTGTGCTTGATATTACTTCAGGATGCTGGAGTTACAGTTCTTGGTACTGTTCCAAGCTTGGTGAAAACTTGGAAGAGAACAAACTGTATGGAAGGGCTTAATTGGACAAAGATTAAGTAAGGAGCAACAAACCTTGTTTTGTTTTCGGGTTTATACGAGAAATTTTAACTTAGAAGCTGTTGTGTTTTGTTAGGTTTTTCGCCACTACAGGAGAAGCTTCCAATGTTGACGATGTTCTCTGGCTTTCTTCTAAAGCTGATTACAAACCTGTGATCGAATGCTGTGGAGGCACGGAACTTGCTTCGTCATACATCATAGGAAGCCCTCTTCAACCGCAGGCTTTTGGAGCGTTTAGCACACCATCCATGACAACTAGAATCATCATCTTCGATGAAAATGGCGTCCCATATGTGACAAACTGAAACTTTAGACATTTGGAGTATTTTCTTAGAATATCCAGAGATTGATGTAGACTGGTTTTTGCAGCCGGATGATCAACCATGTACTGGAGAAGTCGGTTTGTTCCCCCAGCACCTTGGGGCCACGGATAGACTTCTGAATGCAAATCACGACGAGGTTTACTTCAAGGGAATGCCCATGTATAAGGAAACAGTGAGTAGTTTTAGAACTTCTATATTTACATCTAAACAAAATTGCAAACTTACGTCAGTTAAACGATTCCTCTGTTCTGTTGCGTTCTGCAGCGACTTAGAAGACACGGTGACATTGTGAAGCGAACTGTTGGAGGATATTACAATGTTCAAGGTAGAGCTGATGATACCATGAACCTTGGAGGCATTAAGGTACTACATACATTGTATGTCTATATACCCAACTTCGATTAGAGTTGGAACTTTTCTCAAGTTTTCATCTTTTGTTTATCTGTTATAACGCAGACGAGTTCTATTGAGATCGAACGTGTGTGTGATCAAGCTGATGAGTGCATCTCTGAGACAGCTGCAGTCACCTTAACACCACCTAACGGTGGTCCAGAGTTGCTGGTCATATTCGCAGTCTTGAAAGAAGGGTTCAAGCAACAGAGTGGAGAAGAGCTAAAGATGAAATTTTCAAGAACCATTCAAAAAGATCTTAATCCTCTCTTCAAGGTAATCAATATCTTTGATGAGTTTTTCTATAAATTCAAAGTTATTATAAGATTTTTTGTGTGCTTAAAAATGGATTTTGCAAAAATATTGCAGGTGAGTTTTGTGAAGATTGTGCCGGAGTTTCCAAGAACAGCTTCTAGCAAGCTACTGAGAAGAGTCTTGAGAGATCAGATTAAGCAAGAACTACTATCCTTACGAAGTCGAATATAAAGCCTTGATCTTAAGTTTAACTAGAATAAAATAAGATCTGCTGAGTAGTAGTTGATCTACACATGATTGGGTACTGCTCGGTCCAAATAAGAAAACCGATTAAATCAAATCTACCGGTCCTTGAATTCTCTAGCCTGATTCACATTTACATGACTAAACACTTTGACTTTGTTATGTTTGTGTTTGTGTTTGGTGTATATATTTCATATCAGATTATAATCTTAATTTTCCTCAAGATTATCTTTTGTTTAAATTTGTAAAAATATTTCGGACGATACTCATACATCCCATAAGGCTTTGAGACATCTGAATAGTATCACCACGAATGACCTATGGAACCAGAAGACAACTAGCCGCACCCAACGATACAAAGATAGCGTTAAGATCATTCGAGGTCTAGCTATATCGTGGTATACAAAATCTAGAAAATATAAAGTAAAACCATAGCATTGTTTGGTTCATTTGATTGATGCAAGTCAAACAAACTCGAAAGAATGAGATCTTAATACCAAAACTTCAAAAACACTTGATATTAAACACCTTATTTGGAGGAAACTCTTTTATGATGCTTGTGGTTGGCGGTTTTTTTTTTTGAACCAGAGTGTTGTGAAAATAATGAATTGGGCCTGACTAAAACAAATTGGGCCACAGAAAAAAAAA
>Ga0041059_1003168_pt1 | contig 11498 bp, 11 predicted proteins | sample AraColnosormetaG_FD_56232 | JGI IMG/M metagenome (GOLD analysis project Ga0041059, IMG submission 56232) | Arabidopsis roots microbial communities from North Carolina, USA - Col MF nosort | ecosystem: Host-associated > Plants > Roots > Unclassified | place: USA: North Carolina | collected... | reverse complement strand
TTTTTTTTTTTTTTTGAATTCTCAAAAAACAGTAACCACACAATCACACATGTACGTTTCTTGCATATTATTATTCTAGCAAGCGAAACAGTATAAAATTTTAGTTTTCACATGTACGTCTGTGAATTTGGGTGATATAAAAATTGATAGATAGGGCCAATGTTATCAACATGTACATCATCATCTACTATCGCCGTACAGAGAGAAAACTAGGAAAAAGCCAAAGTATAAAGGCGACGACGTAAAACTAACTACAAAAATATGTTGAAAGTTCAATAAGACAACAAGGGACTAAAAGCTCGTTTATTATGTCAACATGTATAGTATGTTTGTTTGTTTTTGGTCAACATAGTTTCTCCGATGGTTTTTTCGGGTAAAAAATTAGAACATGTAGGGTTTCAAAATGAGGGAAGTTTTCATGTAAACAATTGTGGGAATGTGGAAGTGTATAATATATACGCACATGAGGAGAAAATGAGAGAAGAAGGGCAATGATGTTTCGTTTTACCTGATTCAGCAGTCATGAGGGTTAATCTAGTCTATGAAACTGGGTGAAAATGGGATATGGTCCTAGTAATAAATGTTGGGTTTAGTTAGAGAGTGTTTCGAAAAACAGGGTAAGAATTGTCGAGTTCGAGTCTTTCCAGGATTTGTTGAGTTTTCCATAGGTAAGATGAGTGACCTTCCACCATATCCGTTACATCTACCTACAAATGTGATGATGATTACTCTGATTGTTTCTATCATTTTCACTTCCTACGAATTGAAGATGAGAGTAAATGAGATGACTTACATCTTCAATCCCCGGTATACAGACCGGTTGGATTCCAGCTAATCCTTGGGACAACAGACTGCAGAATTTAATAAGGAAAAAAGAGTTTGGATTTGCAGGTGAAAGGGGGGATCGAAGAACACAATTCAACATACCTTGCACGAAATGCAACTCCGAGGGTCCAGTCATTTGTGGCGTAAACATTAATGAATCTTCCAGCCACCATCTGGTAACCCATAAAAAAACTCGTATAAGATGATACAGAACACCAAAAGACGGATCTGTTTCCTAGACTGTGACACCAACTCTTGTTAATGGTAGGGAACTCTCATCAAGAAGGTTTATTACCTTTCTTACGTCTCGCCAATTCTCATTCTTGATTGAAATTGGTGCTCCAAGAAGAACAACTCTTTCCACAATTTCAGCTACCGTGAAAAATGTGTTAAAGACAAGAATCAATTGTCAATTCTAAAGCAAAGATAAATATTGAGTGGAGAAATACCATTCTTTTCAGTCTCTGCCAGAGTCTGGAGGCACTTAAAGACAACACGTGCACCAAGCGAAAAACCAACCAGAGTCACAGGTCTGAATTTCTCACAAGTTTTCCAATGTAAGAGAATCAACATGCTGATGTAAAATACTAATTGCACAACTTTCTATCATAAAGATATATGATGGAATTTATCCAATAATTATACCTATTTCCTTGCAACCCTTTTCGAAGCGCTTCAGCAAGAAGCTTCCCTGCTTTGTCTGACCTGAAATAAGATAATACGAAAATAATAGCACATAAACTTACTTGCAGTACTGGTTTCATCACATTTGGCATTTCAGTTTCATCAAATATTTTCATTTTACCTGTCAATAGCAATACTCCATCTACTATCTATAAAATCAGCAGCTACAAGGATTGTTGCCGGCCAAACCATTGCTGCTAAAAGCGAGTTTAGTACGGTGCGCATTGCACCTTGTCTCATCAACTCCATAGCAACTCCTGCAACAAGTTCATGTCAATGTTACTATCTATTCTTAGAGCAATAGCAAAAAGATAGATTTACATGGTTACACGTATTGGATAAAACTATATATTATTACTTGAAGTAAGCCAATCCTGAATTGCAGTGCTCACTGCAATAATATTCTCGGATTCCCATTGCACCGTGTACCTAAGAAGGTATTATAGCAAACATATGGATTTTATGATATAGTCACAAAAAATATACACAAGAACAATTCATTTTAATACCTTTCTAGGTTGCTAGTTAACCCTTCCCAGGGTTTTACAAAGTCTTCTTCCTTTAAAACAAAGCCAGCAACTAAGATCTCCACCGCTAATCGCTATTACACCAACAAGAAAAATAAAGAAAGAACAAAGAGATCAATGCAGAGCAAAGAGATTTCAACATGAAACAGCAGGAATTTAAAACTAACTCCTTGATTATGATTTTCTCCAATAGCTTTGAATTCAAACTCTTCAATGTCACCAGTTCTCCTAGCCATCTTCGTCCCAGTGAGCCCAGCTCCAGCAGCTATTCATGAACACATGTAGAAACAAAACAGAAGACTAAGAACTATACAATTATCATCACTTTGATTCATTTTATTTCTTAAAGGAATCTAAAACTGATTCTACTTTTTATTTACCTCCAAAAGATGCTGCAACAGCAACAGAACCAGCAACAGTTCCGGCAGCCTCAGCAGCTGCAGCAAACCCACTGGCTCCAATTACCGGAACTATTGTGCCTAGAGTTGGAGCCAATGCACCGAACCCTGCAGCTATTGCTGGAGCAGCCAATCCTGTTTCACATAATATGTAATCAAAACAGATTAAGAATTAGCATTTTCCAAACACATACTCTTAATTTTCTAAACGTTGGAAGAGATATTAACAGTTAGAAGACATCATACCACCAGTGATGGCCATCAATGTACCCCCTGTTAAAGCAGCCGCTCCAACTATGCCTCCACGTTTCCACTTAGCCCATTCACTATTTGGTGACAAAGACTCTTCTTCCTTATTTCCACTTGACTTTTGCAATGCCATGGCAGAGCATGCAGACATTGTCTCAACTGCTTCCTAGAAAATACAGAAATTGATTCTCAGGTCAATCCAAATGCACAAAACAGAGAATCCTAAATATCCCAATGTCATCAGATCCTAAATCCTCAACAAGATAGCTAACATGTAACTATAGGGTTGCTATGCTATGTGGTAGCATAAAATTTACAAAATAATTTGAATGAATGAAGCAAACAGACCATTTTAATCCACTGAAAGTCAAACCAAGTAGCAAGTAACCGCAGAGCAACATGGTGACGCGCATCATAGCCTTTCCTACGCCGTGTACATATCTCATTCTCCTCATGTTTATCTGCCAAGCAAGCAGATAGTAGCTCGTAAAGAACATTTATCTTTCTCTCATGGCTAAGCAATGCTACTTCCCCAACAGGTTTCTCATGTTCAACAATCCCAAGATTGTGGCCTCCATCTCTAATTTCACCCTCCCCGTGGCTCTCCGTTTCCTTAACCTCAGCACCAGACTGTGCCTCGGGAACAGAATACTTGTCGCGGCATTCGTTTTCGAATTCCACATGTTTCTCCATCTTAGATTCCACAGATAGAGAGCTGCTTCGAATGTTTTGATCCATAGCATCAGCAGCTTTAGCTAAGGCGGTCTCTTTCTCCACCATTTCACTAGAATCATCATCATCATCACTCACATCCTCTGAGAGTAACTTGATAAACTACAATAAACCAAAAGTAACATCCAATAAAGAAGAGCTCCTCAACATTCACAACGAAATTTCAAAATACGGAGAGAAATTAATCATACCGCACCGATGTGATCCTTAGCCTGAGTAGAAGCAGCTATCTCTTCAAGGCCATGCCAAGCTGATGAATCAATCTGAAGACATCTGAAAGCAAATTACAGAGACAGCTCAAAATGTATACATTACACACACAGAGACGCATATGAACATGACTATTCCAGATGATTTCAAGATCACCTGAGAACAGGACGGAGGAGGCCGGAAACTTCGTGGACCCAGAGATCCGCCTCATCGGAGATAGGATCACTGTCGCTGCTGATTGGCTCTCCGGTACTTCCGGTGGCCGGGATTCCCAATGGCTTTGACTGGCTGATCTGCGCTTGGTTAAGCGCGATTGCAAACAAAGCGCTTGCCGCGTATCTCTGCGACGGCGTCAAATTTGACGTAGCTTCCACCATCAACTCAGATCAACAAAAACGAAATCGAAGAAACAACAAAAAGTTTCCAAATCCAGAAACGATCAATAGAGTTCGTCTCATTTTCCAAAAACAAGTAGAATAAACTGGAGCCTACACTTGTCATGATATAAATAGATTTGAAACATTCAAAACAAAAAGAATGAAACGTTACACTATCATTATCATATATATAGAATAATAAGATGATATGATCCCTACAAATGTTTTGATTACATCCATGGACAACAATTTCTTCCCATTTTTATACTTGTTCCTAAGTACAAACAATGTAAAAAAAAAAGATACAGAAGTTGGGTATGTCTGTGCAAATCTTAACACAGGACAACGTTACAAAACCTAAATACTGAAGAAAACAATGGGTGCAGTCAAAAATACCGCGAAGAAACATCTTCTACATATGCACCACTCGTTTTTTTTCATTTTTGCTGATGATTCTGCCATTTATTTATGTTCTGTAATAATCCTGCAAAAAAAAAGAGAAGAAAGAGGGCATAGTCCACCATCGATCAGACGAATCTAGGACATTGGATGATCTATGGTAACCTGTGCCCCAGGTTATGATTTCTCTCTATGTGAACCCGAGCCCACGACTAAAAATGCACGGTGCTGTTAGATCGTGAATGCATTTGAAGATCGTTTGTGGAGCTCATGGAGTCACCTTTGCTTACATCTAGTGCTGGGCTATGTCCTTCTGCGGGACTGAAGCTATCGTTTATTGAGTGCCGGATTAATAATTCTTCAGGACCACGGAATGTCGAAGTTGGAGAAGGAAGACGTTTTTGGGACTCCATGGCTTCCACTTCTGCCAAAAGATCTGAGACTGATTCGTCGCATTCGTCAGGTCCAGCCACAATGGGTTGCCAATCAGTGGTAGTAGATGCAAAGTTGAATTTGAAAGTTGGACTAAAGAGATCTAAAAAGTCTATTTCTTGATTGTCTGGGAAAGACGTCAAACCCGAGTTCGAATCCCACACATTTGAAGCACTGCTTGGAGTTGCAGCATTCCAGTTCTGTCCACATGACTGGACTGTAGCCGTGACTTGTTTCTCAGCTGAGCCGCTAAGACTACCGTTTTGATTGCAAGCAGTCGTTGCTGCACTGTTTCCATCTGTCTGACCAGCACTCCATCTTTCATGTGGTGGCAGAGAGCAGTTTGAGTTTCTAGGTAATGTAGCCAGCGAGAGTGAACAGCTTATTGGGCTTTGTACAAGCAAAGAACTTTCAACTTTTCTTTTGTCCCAGAGAGAGATAAAACCCACAGTATCCCTTTCATTAGAAAGAGAAAAATCCAATGGCACGGCGTGGCTACAATTGTTTCCGCTTTTGTTACTCACATCCGAGCTCCTTGTGATGACACTGTTACTGCTAGAAATAACACTCTGGTCAGTGCACACTGAGTTGGGGCTGAAGTCAAGTATTCTACTCTCTATTTTAGGAACAGCCACAGACCTGTTTTGATCGTTAGCTATAGTAGCTGTCACTTCCTGCTTGGGGATAGAATGATTCTGTAATAACCCTGTTTTATGGAACTGCCCATTTAATGCGTCAGTCAAAAGTATGGAGCTGTGTTGCTGTTCACCCAACCTCCATATTCTCAGCTCTGGTGGGAAATGCCCGCTTGAATTCCATTGTCGCAGGTTATATAACGAAAATGGTCCATGAATCTTCCCATCTGGATCTCCATATAACCATACCATATTTGTATCCAAACCATCAATTGGCTTATTGGACAGAGTGGCACTTGTGTCAGGTTTTACAACTGCATGGTTTCTGCTATCAGAACTGGAAGGTCTAACTTGAATACTGTGCCCGTTCAATTGCTGTGATTCCCCTTCTTGATGCTGTTCAGATGTATTTAACCTATCACAGCTTCTGCCCGCATTAACCTGGTAAGACATAGTTTCAGTGACTCCTCCGGCTGAATTATCTGTGACTGGAGACCTAACTTGATCGATGAAGTGAGAATCAAGAAGCTTTAACATTTCCAAGTTGTCCACTCGCTCCTTTCCAAACAATCTCATAAGCTTGGAGTCACACATTATTTCAGAATTCTGAGGAGAGTTTTGTAGATTATTCCGTCTCACATACTCTAGCACGAGAGTTTGGACATCATACTTTGATAAGACAGAAATATCACCGTTTTTCATATACCCCACAAAGTCCAAAAGCTCATTGGTTGCCCAAGTAGCAGCACTAGTCAATTGTGGAAGTCTGTCACCCAAAGAACAGTTTGAATCCAAAGAAGGACCCAAATTACTCACAGAAACAGCATCCATTTTCCTTACTTTAGCACGACGTATTTTCATAACCCCAGGAGAATTTCCATCATCCTTTTCATGAACCCGACTAGTAGTTCTTCGCTTAGCGGCAGTAGAAGAAGAAGATTTCCATGGATTTTTTGCTTTGGTAAGATCATCTAACGATAAACCTAGCTTTTCTTTAAGAGAAACCCAGTAAATCTTAAAAAGATACTCCCAGCTGCCTTGATCATCAAAATCAACCTGAACCTAGAAAATGTACATGTAATACATTTAGCTAGAAGAAAGAATCCACATTAAAAAAACAAAGCGACATTACAAGAACAGACCTCAAGTTCCACAAATAACCTTGTAGTACTGCGAGTAAGAGAAAGTAACAAAATGTAGACAGGATTCTCATACCTTTTCTTTGTTAGCTTCAGCTGCATTCTCAATAAGCATTATAGTCTTCATACAAATTCCACAGAATCCTTTGTTCTCCCTTACAACTACATACTCTGAGCTTCTAACACACCTCTTACAAACTGAATACGGACAAGTATAACACATGTAGAACGAATCCTTTTGACAAGTAGTACATATGTGCCAACCTGAAACCAAAAAACCATCCTCATCACTATGAACCATCTCAAAGAAGAGAAAACAGATAAAAATTGAACAACTTACCACAATTCCATTTAGATCTCGATCTGAAGAATGCTTCAGTACGCTTAACACAAGCTGGGTGATAAGCCTTTGGACATCCCCTGACAAATTAAGAAAGAATCATCATCAGTCACAAGTAAAAGTTTCTATTTTTACAAGTAGGAATGTAATGGAGCTGGGAGAGTAACTTGTCTAAGCTCAAAACTTCACTAACCTACGATCGCAGAGAACAAGACTACCACCATCGAAGCAAACAAAGCAAACATCTTCATCTTCTCTTCTCTTCCTCGAAATCGGAGGCGAAGAAGCTTTAGCTAAAATTCTCGGCGGACGACCACGTCTACCTCTCTTCTTCAAAGAATCGGAATCTTCTTCGTCTAACTTCACATCCGAATCTAACGGAACACCACCACCATCGAAGAATCCCGGAGGAGAAGAAGAAGAATCATCTAATTTAACATCGGAAACACAATGATCGACTCTCATAAGATCGATTTCCGGCATCGATTCGTTGTTGGCTCCTCGTGAAGCCAAAGAACACTTTTTTTTTGCTTCTCAGCTCAACAAAAAGACAAGAACGAGGAAGCGGAAGATCTGAGGTTTTAAAAAAAGAAGGGAAGGTGAAGCAATCGTGGAAACCCTAACCCTAGGGTTTGGAGGAGAATTGGGAATTGGAGAAGGGAGGGAGGAGGAGGTGGAGGAGATGGTGGCGTGTAAGGAGAGAAGACACAGTGGGCACATGGAAAATGGACTTACTCGTTACTCGCCAAAAGCAAGAGAGAGAGAGATGTGACAAGGCAGTGTTTGGTTGTCTGTCTCCTTTTTTTGACTTTCTAGAGAGAGAAAGAAACAACACGCTTTTTTTTTGTTGTCTAAACGCCGCGCATATGGCTGGTTCCACGTGGGCAAAGTTGAGGCTGGTGGGAGCCACTCGCGTCTTTTCCCATAAAATAAACTATTATTATTTTTAATTTTTATTATTTTTTTAACAGAGAATCTTGTTACCACTAAAAATATATATAGGTGACTAAGCTACAAGATGCAAAAAAATCACGAGGCATTAGAAAAAATTGATCTCTGAGTTAGAGGAGTATTTTCAAATTTATATTTTAAGTAATTTAAGATTCATAATGATTTATTAATTTTTAATATGATTTTAGGTAAATTTAGAGAAATTTATGATTTGTTGTAGTCTGGTTCCCCAAATTCTACATAAAAGAATTACATTTGTGTTTTTTAATTTTATCTAAAATTTTTTTCTAAAATTCTATAAGAAATTATTCAATTATATATTTTATAAAAAAAAACTTCAATTTTTCAAATATCTTAATCCTGTCTTTCTACATTGTCGTAAAAATTAGATAAACTATGGTTAAAATTAAAACACAAAATTTTACAAAATCTCTCATAATCAACTTCGACATCATACAAACATCAGAGAATTTCGCTATAATAAATTAGAATTCGTCAATTTAGGTTTTTTACTTTGACAATTTTAGAGTTTAGGTTTGATGATTTATAATTTTATTGAAGAACATCATGTTATTTTTGTTTACAATTTGTGTTGTATAAGTTTATATATCTTTTTCAATATAAATATAGTTTGTCCAATTTCATGATAATTTTTAAAAAGGGAAATTTGTATTAACATATTTGAAATTGAGGAATTTTTTCACTATACACCCTTAAAAACTAATGATATGAATATTTTCAATAATAGTGGAATTAAAATTATTATTCAAATTATTAGTTCAATAATATTTGATTTTAGAAGATTCTTAAAATATAATTGATTGACATAAAAATTTGTTATCGTAATATATATTATTTTAAATATTATTATTTTTGTATATTTATAAAAAAATTCCACAGCTCGAATTAAACTCTTAACCCCACCATTTGTTTATTTTTATTTGCGTCGATTTAGTGGGGGAGGCTTCGTGTCTTAGTCTAACACGGACTGTTATATTAATGTAATTTATTAGATATTATTTTTTGTTAAATAATAAAGTGGACCAAAGCGAAAATGAAATTGAACTACTTTTTTTTTTTCTTATGTGCAAGATGTCGTGGTCGTAGTTTCTTGCTTTGGTCTTCTACTCGCTACCTAACCATATATCTTATCTTTAATTCTCATTTCGAGATCTTCTTTCTCTTAAAAGAAAAAAAAAATCAGCTATTAATTAGTTGACAAACTTTTATATAAAATAAACGAAGTGGACATAACGATTCAAGACTCAATACTTTATTAAAGTTGCAATGATTTCTAGCAGGATAATGTTTTATAACTAAGATTAACTGATTTTTTAGAGTTTTGTTTCATTTTTTTTTTTATAACAATAATCTTTTCCAATAGTACAAAACGACACTTGCAAAACATGAGTGTTAAAGAAACACTATGAAGTGATAGAAGATAGACCTAATAATATTAATGCGTTCTGGTCTCTAGTCTCTAGTAAGCTTTTATAGGACAAATCCATGGTAAAAGGTCAAGATTTATACGTACAACCGACTAATCTTATAGTTGATATGTCGATCGACGACGAAAAAAGATGAACATGTCACGTTTAAATATTATATGTAGTGAGCTGAAATCAAATTATAGTACATAAAACAATGAAAAATCGATTGGTATATAATATATAATTCGTGATCACATACAAACATATTATCAAACTGAAGTAATCCATTGATCATAGGTCGATGTGACATGAGCTATCTCACTAGATTGTCATTGTTAAACGTATTTATCAATATACAATATATAGGATCACACATGCAGTTTTACGTGAACAAAACAGCTTTGACTTCGAATGATAGAGATCAGAGGATTTTATCAAAATAAAATATTTAACAAAACAATACCGGCAATTTTTAATTTTAACTAATGGAACTAGTTTAATAAAACCAGGTGATATTTTGTTACAAATTAAAACCCAGAAAACAAATTTAATTTCCTTGTGAATTTGTTCAAGAAATTCAGGTGGTTTTTTTTGGGTGAAAACAAATGGTAAAATTAACATTAAAGCTCCAGTACGAAATACGAAAAATTTATTTACCTCTATTTGTTTTGGTTTGGGAGTAAAATGAATATGAAACTTAGCCTTTCGTTTTGGTTGCAACCGATGATAATCAAGATGAAAAATATGTTTTTTGAAAGAGGAAAGATGAATAATATTCATAATAATATTAAGCTAAGCCTTTTAGCTAGAATGAGAAACTTAATTTTATTAGTTTATAAAGAAAATTATATTTTTAGTTTTTTTTTATCAAACTGATAATTTTTATTAAAATTAAATCTCAAACTCAGTAAAAAAAGAAGAAATACAACCCAAATAAAAGAGAAATACAGTATAACCTCTATAAATTAATATTCGATAAATTAATAACTTCTATAAATTAATAAATTTTTCTGGTTCCGAGTTGGGACTAGTGTAAAAATTGATACAAATCGATAAATTAATAAGATAATAAAATTTTTGAAAATTCTATGTAAATATATGGTCCCATCAATATTTTAAATTAATAACTGTATAAATTTATGAATATATATATTTATATTTATGAATATATATTATGTAAAGCTTAGTAAAATATGACTTTCGTATTGTTTTATTTTAATTTATATTAGTTCTTTGTAAAATTAAATTCTAATAATTTTACTACGTATAAAAAAGTTTTTTTTTGTTTTTAAATCTAATAATGGTTTTCTACTCGTAATAATTTTTAGAAAAATTATTGATTGTATAGAAAAACTACCTTTTAGATCACATTTTTGTAAAAAATTACAAAATTTGTAAAATCTCTGCATAAATTAATACTTCTTTAAATTAATAAATTTTCTCGGTCCCGACATTATTAATTTATAGAGGTTTTACTGTACAAGATAACAAGACAAGAAAACCTAGAAATACTCCAAAAAAAATACATAAATGCAAGACACAACTTTACCAAAGAAAACAAACGAGATCGAAACATGACGATCCAAACGACTTCAGAAGAGACTGTATCCATTGCAACCCAAAAGATTACCAACTCCGCAACAAGAGCAGAGAAAGCTAACAACGGGGAGGAAGATCCATGCAATACCTTGAGCATTGGCAATTATTTTGTTGTCGATATAATTTAGGAATTGCAGTCTTTGTTTGTGGTTATGCTTCCTCATCTTAGCACCTATTGCCTGTTTCTTTTCCCAAAAGTTTTTTTTGTTTGGAGTGGTTTGGATTATCAAGCGTTTCGGAGAGACGATATTTAGTTCTAAACATACAAATTAACAAACAAATGAAAATCATTTCTCCATATATATTACTTGTCTTTTGGGAGAAAATCAGAAAAGAAATCGAACATTCGTGCAACAAGAACGAATTTAAATTCAACGCTCTTGCTTTTTTATAATAAAACATAAAATAATGAGATCCCAACAGTATAATTACTTATTTATTCCTCCGACATGGATTGACAAGAACCCACTCTATGACTATACGAAGTAATTTATTTTATCATCAACTATTATACGAAATTACGAAGTAATATATATATATATATATATATATATATATATATATATANACA
>Ga0041059_1003167_pt1 | contig 11502 bp, 8 predicted proteins | sample AraColnosormetaG_FD_56232 | JGI IMG/M metagenome (GOLD analysis project Ga0041059, IMG submission 56232) | Arabidopsis roots microbial communities from North Carolina, USA - Col MF nosort | ecosystem: Host-associated > Plants > Roots > Unclassified | place: USA: North Carolina | collected 2013-09-02 | reverse complement strand
AAGATTCTAATCCTAAACCTAATAGGATTACATGATTTAGATATCTCCTAAATCTCACTAATCTTATCTTCACATTAAACCATATCTCGGTTTAGCCATAACTCGGTTTAGTCTTGGTTTAGACTTTCTTCTTCTTCCTCAAGTCTTTGAGCTTACTCCAACAATATCATCTTTGAGAGAATGGATACTTAGCACCAGAATGAAGAGTATAGATTCCTTTGGATATTTGTAAGGGAATTTGTGATCTAACCAATTTTGAGTTTTACCATCTTCAAGCTAATTCTGAATTCCGTTGCGCAACCAAGTGAAGAAGGACAATGTAAAAGGTTAGAGATTCATAATGGAAACTGTATGTATTCAACCAAATAACTAGGTGAAGGGTAAGTCCTTTCATTTGTCTTGAAGCTAATCAGTTCATCTCCATTTGGAAGAAGGATCTAGATACTATTAGTGAGCAATAGACTATCCTTAATTATACTAATCATGAAAGATCAGTTTCTGCTGGGGTCTAGAGAGTTAATTCATTTGTTGTCCTGATTCTTGAATCTTAGACTCGACTATTCCCAGTGTATATGTACCAAAATGAAAGTTAGTCATGATCTCAACTTACAGAAACAACTTGCAATGTAAACCAAAAAAAATAACACATACTACAATTAGTTTTACTCAGGCAACTAGAGAGTTAGTCAATATCGTGCACCTATAATCGGAGAACATGTAAAATGTCTTGGTCGTTTTGTTTTATTATACAAGACCATTCTGCGCAATTTCAATTTTTTTGTCGAAAGAGTACATTTTTGGTATTCCTTCGTTTTATAAGAATATATATCAATTGAAATAAAATATAATGTGAGTTTTTAATAACGGAATCGGTGTTTGTACAAGTCAGATTTATTGATTCTTTGTATGTTGTCATCATCTTGACATCATTACTTTTTTTACCTAACGGAATCGGTGTTTGTTTGACCATTTAGATTTATTAATTCTTCGTATGTTGTCATCATCTTGACATTATTATTTCAGCGTTATTGAAGGTAAGACATAATATCTTATGATTTTTCCTTATCTTCCTTTAGTCGATCAAATGGGAAGAAAAAAAGACACGGCGAAAGAAAGAAGAAATCACACACAAAAGCAAGCACACCCTCTAATATTTTAAGTCAACGAATGGTCCAATCGTTTTAAACTTTGGTGTTGGAAAGGAAAAGAGAAGAGAGTGACATATATAGGGACTTTAAGATTGGCAAAATACTAAAAACCAAACACATCATTTTTGTTTCGTGTCTCGTAGTTTTGTCTTAATGCTCTTGTCACGTCAATGTGGTGTATTTTTTTGCTTTGTGCATGTGTTTTTGGATATTTGAACATTCCCATCACAAACATCCAAACAAAGTCAACAATTGTCACCATTATCATATTTACTTTAAGAGAAATTTGGTCCATTAGCTCTTTTTTTCTTGCAAATTCTAATGATTAAGTGCAATGATATTATTTCCAACCACTTGACTGTCCAAGCAAAAATTAGATCATCTATCAAAAGCTCTTAAAGTATTTTCTAACGATTAGGAAATTCGAGTTTACTATATATTTTACATTACTTTAGAATCTCGGATGTGCAGCATTTTGAAAGTTCATAAAATTGTATTTTAGTTGTAATGACTAGTGAGATTGGAATTCATAGTGTCAAGAATCAACATAATGTTATAATTCGATTTTGATATACGTGATCATTATTATATGAGTTTATATAATTTGTCTTTCATATATAAATCACTTGGATGACCACTCACGTAGTCATTTGTAGGTGTATTTGAGTATAAGTGGTCGTACGTAATTTACTACTGTTATGTTTTTGTTCGAGAGCAATAGATTTTTATTTGCGTTTTGATATAATTTTCATACTACTAGTTACGGGTACGCACTATGCTTTGATTCTTAAAGATATGGAGTTAAAATAATGATCTGAGTCATCTGACCAAAATCAAACAAATGGAGTGTTAAAAATAGACTTGTTATACAAGTTAAAACATTTAAATTGTAGTTTTATACTTTAATCGTTGTGGGAGGAAAGTGTACAGTAATAGCATACGACTACGTACGGTGGTACAATCACCATTTCGTGGAAATGATAAAATGAAAAATTCTAAATAAATATAAAATTAAAATGAAACGTATATAATAGCCACTATATATCAATCAAAGGAACAGTAGTTTAATAAATGAAATTTAATAACTCTTTGAATCTTCATCATCAATATGGGTGTCGTCCTTTTGTTTTGTCACATTATGATCACAGGGCGACATACCCATATGAAACTGAAATGCATACTATAAACGTATACAATTAAAAAATATATCCAACTCATGCATGTTGAAACAAAAAATGCTTTAAATGGATAATAGTTATGGGACGCCACTATGTAAGTACTCTCTCACGTTTTTATATATGGCCCGTTCGATTGCTTAACGACCCTAAATTGTATTTCTGTGGAAAAGTCAAACAAATCAAAAAGGCCAATGCTAGATGTTTAGGTGTAATAACAATTCTCTCTAATTACATTACAAGGTTTTGTCTGAACTCCGAATCATGTGCATCTTTATCTTATCTTATAAAATTCTAAAAAATATATCGGCTATAAGAGGACAGTGTTATTACCTCCTATATAATTACACTGTTTTCCATGTTACCATGTTTAATCAATATAACAACCTTTGTTATTTTCTCATTTTTTATTATGATAATTTTGGAATTAATATTGATTGCATAAACAGAAACCAACTACTGTATAAACTAATGAAGGGATATTATATATTTATATAAAGGGTCGAAGAGAATTCGTAAAATAGTGGAAACTGGAAAGTATAGGTCAATGTTGTGCACGGGAAAAGGAAGTACATAATAACACTAGTGATGGGCGAAAAACTCGATAAAGGTTCATGGAATCATGGTGGTGAGATCCCATGTGATTATCCTTCCAACCTAAGAATAATTAACCATATATTCACTTTGACATATGAAAATACTAAATAAAATCCATTAGCTATAATTTATAAAAGTATACAAATTACAACACAAAAAAAGACGTTTGGATGAGGATTACTGACTGATGATATATTGAGCAATGCTTGATTTGGCAATTGTTGCAGTCTTTTTACTGTTTTCTTCATTCAATTTGTCCATACATTTGCCGCTTGGATATCACACCATGCAATGTCTTGTCTCCATCTACCATCATACTTTCATATCATTCCATTTTGAAAAATATATAACTTGGGGACCAGAGAGTGTAATGCTAGTGCCTATAAACATGTGACCAATAAACGAAACAACCATGTAAAAAGATTACGAAACGGTGCGGATTGGTTCAATCCACTTCCCCGCGATCTCGCTTCGTAAAAAGAAAAGGAGTTTCTGACACGTCATCATCATCATCTCCCAATGCTAATAAAAATGGCTAATATAATATTAGTACATGATTCTAAAAATAAAAGCTACACTTTTCTTTTCAATGGTAATTTTTAAGCTTATAATTTTTCCAAATACTACAAAATTGCACCTAATAAATACAAAGACTAATGGAAAATAACAATAATAAAGAGATGTCGGCATTAATTGACCGATTTTAAAATAAAATAAAGGTTTATTTTTAACTTACACAAAATTGAGTGGAACAAGTGTTTTTATTTGTTTGTTTGACCAATCAAAGAGTGATCCAATTAATTGAACGGGAAAAACAAGACCAGTTCATTTACATTATAATAATATAATTATTGATTTTTCCTTAAAAATATTTGTATTCAAACTCATAGAATCAGTCCATTTAATCACACGATTTATCATTTATCTGCAAATTGTAGTATTATTTTTTCACCTACATTACAATTTGGTGTTTTTCTTTTGCAAAAGCAGAGGTGACTTTATTTTTGGTGATTTATTAGTGAGAGTGTTTCTACAAAATACTAATAAAGTAAAAAATATTACTTAAAATAGTACTAGTTTAATTTGAAGTTAATTAGAGAGATCAGAGAGAAGAAGACGGAGAAGAAGCATCACCGAAAGATCCTTGGCACTGCTGAAGATTTCTCAGTCTTAAGCAATAAGCAAAAACTAAAAGAGAAAAATCAGAAAGACAAACCAAATCTGTGTCTTTCTCTTAAACCCTGTGTTTGCTTACTACGTCTCCGGATAAAAAAGTCAAATAATCTGAGAAACTTTCTTCATTTTTGTTGCGTCTTGATCTGCCATTGTCATCATCGAAGTTCTCAGCTCATAATCAGCTTCTTCCTGAAATGAGTCTATGTTCCTGAAACCATCGGGCGGATTTTGTCTCTCTCTCTTTCTCCACGGTAATTTCCTATCCAGATTTGGCTGTTTTCCATCTCTTGAGAGTCAAAGTTGTTGTTACTTGGTTTGAAGATCTTGGACTATCTTTTGCTGCTGGTTACTGCGTTTTCCTTCTTTTGTTTTCTTCACATTTTGCTCGCAATATTCATTGGATCAATCGGAATTCGTGGCAAATGCGTTTGAATTTAAAGTTTCATTTTTTATTTTTCCTTTCGGAGTTTCTTGCTAGATTTAGTCATACAGACTCGATATTACTGACTTGTATACACTTTCGAATTTTCTCTTTCAAAAGTAGTTCATAAAGATCTAATCTTTATGTTAAGGAAAAATCTAACTGTGTTTTGGTTTTTATCTTCCTTCTGTACAGACCAACAACATTTATGAGACATTGAGCACATTTGAGAATCTTAATGAAGAAGAAGAGTTCTTGATAAAGATTCTATATTTGTTCTTGAGTTTAAGTTCTCGAGGGAATGGCAAGAGGTAGAATAAGGTCAAAGCTGAGACTTAGCCATATATACACATTTGGATGTCTTAGGCCAAGTGCAGATGAAGGTCAAGATCCTCACCCAATCCAAGGTCCAGGATTTAGCAGGACTGTGTACTGTAACCAGCCTCATATGCACAAGAAGAAGCCTTTGAAATACCGTTCTAACTATGTTTCTACCACTAGGTACAATTTGATCACCTTCTTTCCAAAGTGCCTCTACGAACAGTTTCACCGTGCTGCCAATTTCTACTTCTTGGTAGCTGCCATTCTTTCCGTGTTCCCTCTTTCCCCGTTCAACAAATGGAGTATGATTGCTCCACTGGTGTTTGTTGTTGGGCTCAGTATGTTAAAGGAGGCTCTTGAAGATTGGAGTAGGTTTATGCAAGATGTGAAGATCAATGCGAGTAAAGTTTATGTTCATAAAAGCGATGGCGAGTTTCGTCGCAGAAAGTGGAAAAAGATTAGTGTTGGAGATATTGTAAAAGTGGAGAAAGACGGCTTTTTCCCTGCTGATTTGCTCTTGTTGTCGTCCAGTTATGAGGATGGGATTTGTTATGTAGAGACTATGAATTTAGATGGCGAGACAAACTTGAAAGTGAAAAGGTCCTTGGAAGTAACATTATCGTTGGATGACTACGACTCTTTCAAGGATTTCACGGGGATAATAAGATGCGAAGATCCAAACCCCAGCCTTTACACATTTGTTGGCAATCTTGAGTATGAGCGCCAGATATTTCCACTGGATCCAAGTCAGATTCTGCTGAGAGATTCAAAGCTTAGGAATACACCTTATGTTTATGGAGTGGTGGTATTCACAGGGCATGATACTAAGGTGATGCAGAACTCAACAAAATCGCCTTCAAAAAGGAGCAGAATCGAAAAGACGATGGACTATATAATCTACACGCTTCTTGTCCTACTTATTTTGATCTCTTGCATAAGTTCATCGGGATTTGCTTGGGAGACAAAGTTTCACATGCCGAAATGGTGGTACTTAAGACCTGAGGAGCCTGAGAACTTAACCAATCCAAGTAATCCTGTTTATGCTGGATTTGTCCATCTGATCACTGCTCTGCTGCTGTACGGATATTTGATACCGATCTCTCTTTATGTCTCCATTGAGGTTGTGAAAGTGTTGCAAGCATCTTTCATCAATAAAGATCTACACATGTATGATAGTGAGAGTGGGGTTCCAGCCCACGCACGCACATCGAATCTAAACGAAGAGCTAGGACAAGTGGATACTATCCTTTCTGATAAAACGGGAACTTTGACTTGTAATCAGATGGATTTTCTGAAATGTTCAATTGCTGGCACTTCTTATGGTGTACGTTCAAGCGAAGTCGAAGTTGCTGCTGCACAGCAAATGGCTGTTGATCTTGATGAGCATGGAGAAGTATCCAGTAGGACAAGTACTCCAAGGGCTCAGGCTCGAGATATTGAGGTAGAAAGTAGCATTACTCCAAGAATTCCTATAAAGGGGTTTGGTTTCGAGGATATTAGGCTAATGGATGGGAATTGGTTGAGAGAGCCACATACAGATGACATTTTGCTGTTCTTTCGCATATTAGCTATATGTCACACAGCTATTCCCGAGCTTAACGAGGAGACTGGCAAGTACACTTATGAAGCAGAGTCACCAGATGAAGCTTCTTTTCTTACTGCTGCTAGTGAGTTTGGTTTTGTGTTCTTCAAGAGAACCCAATCAAGCGTTTATGTTCATGAAAGGCTATCTCATTCAGGGCAAACTATTGAAAGGTGAGACTTCTTAGAGATCTATTCTTGATTCTTTGATTATTGGTTTTAAGTACACATCCTGAATGTGTACCAGAAACAATACAGGGAGTATAAAGTTCTGAATTTGTTGGACTTCACTAGCAAACGAAAGCGAATGTCAGTAGTTGTACGTGACGAGGAAGGGCAGATTCTTCTGCTATGCAAAGGAGCTGACAGGTTAGAAGAAAAGCTAGGAAGATATAATCCATTTGATTTTCAACCTTCATGTAAGTTTGAAGCAGTTCTTGTTAATTTTTTTTTTTTTGCAGTATCATTTTTGAGCGACTGGCTAAAAATGGGAAAGTATACTTGGGACCTACCACTAAGCATTTAAATGAATATGGAGAAGCAGGACTCCGTACTCTTGCACTTTCATACAGAAAGCTTGACGAGGAAGAATATTCAGCTTGGAACGCTGAGTTTCACAAGGCCAAAACTTCTATAGGTTCGGATAGAGATGAGTTGCTTGAGAGGATATCGGATATGATCGAAAAAGACCTTATTCTTGTAGGTGCAACTGCTGTGGAGGACAAACTCCAGAAAGGGGTATATATATCAGACAAGTCACCTTAGTTTCCATCTCCTCCATCTTGGTTTTGTGAAATTGAGATTTCTTTTTTATTTGACTTAGGTGCCCCAATGCATTGATAAACTTGCCCAAGCTGGCCTCAAATTATGGGTTTTAACTGGGGATAAGATGGAAACAGCAATCAACATCGGGTTAGAACGACTACAATACCTTGAAGCAGATTTATCTTGAAAGTTCTTTGACCAACTTAGCTTTTTTTTTTGAACTGCAGATACTCGTGTAGTTTACTTCGGCAAGGCATGAAACAGATATGCATAACTGTGGTGAACTCAGAAGGAGCATCTCAAGATGCAAAAGTAATATAAAGCTAAAATCATTTCCCTTTCTTAATCACAAGGACCTACATTGTGAAGTTTCAAATTGATATATCTGTTGATGTAATCAGGCTGTGAAGGACAATATTTTGAATCAAATCACAAAAGCTGTGCAAATGGTGAAGCTGGAGAAAGATCCACACGCGGCATTTGCTTTGATCATTGACGGGAAAACCCTAACGTATGCATTGGAGGATGAGATGAAGTATCAGTTTCTTGCTTTGGCGGTCGATTGTGCCTCAGTCATTTGCTGTCGTGTGTCTCCAAAGCAGAAAGCTTTGGTATTTCCCCTCTTCCCTTATGCCCATGTATATGAACACGTTGGCATCATGAGCATCCTTTTATTTATTTTGTTTCAAAAATGTTCCCAAACCAGGTAACGAGGTTAGTTAAAGAGGGAACCGGGAAAATCACATTGGCAATAGGTGATGGTGCGAATGATGTTGGAATGATTCAAGAAGCTGACATTGGTGTTGGAATTAGTGGGGTTGAAGGAATGCAGGTTAGTATGGTCTCTCTAGAATCTATTTTTAGTGTTCCCAACTTGTAGCAAATGTACAATGATTAATCCTATCCTGGCATTTCTTTTGCTGATTATTATGCTTTTGCAGGCTGTAATGGCAAGTGATTTTTCTATCGCCCAGTTCCGGTTTCTTGAAAGATTGCTCGTCGTTCATGGACACTGGTGCTACAAAAGAATAGCTCAAATGGTATATGTGTTTACAAGATGCCTTCTAATTCTAATGCATCCTATTTTACACTTTTCACGTTTCTGGTTTCTAAGATATATTGTTTTGCATCCAGATCTGCTATTTCTTTTACAAGAACATAGCATTTGGTCTCACTCTCTTCTATTTTGAGGCTTTCACCGGGTTTTCTGGGCAATCAGTATATAATGACTACTACCTATTACTCTTCAACGTCGTCCTTACTTCATTGCCAGTGATTGCCCTTGGAGTCTTTGAACAAGATGTTTCCTCTGAGATCTGTTTACAGGTAAGGTTTACTAAGCTGCTGTGAGTTTCTCACACGCAACAAACTAACTCGTTCTTTGTTCTGCAGTTTCCAGCGTTGTACCAACAAGGGAAGAAAAATCTCTTCTTTGACTGGTATAGAATACTTGGGTGGATGGGAAATGGTGTGTACTCCTCCCTTGTAATATTCTTCCTCAACATTGGAATCATTTATGAGCAAGCTTTCAGAGTCAGTGGCCAAACTGCTGACATGGATGCTGTTGGTACTACCATGTTTACCTGCATTATTTGGGCTGTGAATGTGCAAATCGCATTGACGGTGAGTCACTTCACTTGGATCCAACACGTCTTGATCTGGGGAAGCATTGGTTTATGGTATCTGTTTGTTGCGCTCTACGGGATGATGCCTCCAAGTCTTTCAGGCAACATCTATAGAATTCTAGTAGAGATACTTGCTCCTGCACCCATTTATTGGATAGCCACATTTTTGGTCACAGTGACTACAGTTCTCCCTTACTTTGCCCACATATCATTCCAAAGGTTCTTACATCCGTTGGATCATCACATCATTCAAGAGATAAAATACTACAAGAGAGATGTGGAGGATAGAAGAATGTGGACACGAGAGCGTACAAAAGCACGGGAGAAGACTAAGATTGGATTCACAGCTAGAGTTGACGCGAAAATCAGACACCTACGATCAAAGCTCAATAAGAAACAGTCAAATATGTCACAATTTTCAACTCAAGATACAATGTCCCCAAGATCAGTATAGCTTCCTCAGGATATCTCTCTTAAAGGTTAATTATATAACCTGTAGAAACAGTGTCAGGTTCATGGATGGAGGTAGGCTGTGGATTTTGATTTCAGATTGTGGAGACAGCTCTTGATGCTGTTGTGTGTGTATGAGAACATACATGGAAGAAAGTAAAAAATAGTGTGAGCTTGTGAAAGTAGCTGACTGACGTTTGGGGTTGTCTTTGTTGTATCAGAAACAGAACTATACATAGATTTTTTTGTGTGTATACTTAGGACAGATTGCAACACCAAAAATAATGTATCCTCCGTTTTTACCTCTGTTGAAAACATATATTCTCATTGTTCTTGATTGCTACTAGAGTGATGCAGAAAATGTTTGATACAAAGAAAACATATGAAAAGATTGATCTTTTTGGATTTTATATATTGTGATTCATACAACAACTTGTAGAAGAAATCCAACAAGAAAGAAACTTGCAAACTAGAAATGCAAAAGCTTGATGATGGAAACAGAGGAATCACTTTTTGGATCGACCGGAGTTTGGTTTTTTAGAAGATACTAGTCCAGTGTTGCGACCCTCGAGTAACTTCATGGTCTCACCGATCCCTACCCTGTCTTCACCAGACAACATTTTCTTTAGCTTCTCCTCTGTGTAATCACCCTTCTTCGTCAATCGACCCTAGAGAAAACAACAAGTTACCCATCATTAAATTCATCGCTCTTAAAAAGAGACATTTCATCGAACAGGTGGTGAACTGTTTCAAAATTATTTACTCCGGTTACGGATCTTAGAAATCAGAAGATAGATTATATGTTACCTGGGCAATTCTGATGTACTTGGAGACTAATAAATCGGATTCCGAGCGAATAATCTTGGGAATACCCAGAAATGCTCCTACACCGGAAGATGGAGACACCGGTGGTGGCTCTGGAAACGCCGAAGATGAGGCTGAGAACTGTTTCTGTTGGAACTTCCTCGCAGCAGCAGTCGCCGTTCTCAACACCTTTCCCGCTTTGATCGCCATCGACAAGCACGACTATGCACTCTCTTTCTCTCCTTCGTTATTTCTACTTTGCAGATCTCCGTTATGAGCAAATTCTTAAGTGAAACCACCCTACCACTATTTTATTCGGTTATCCATTTAACCCCGTAACTTTAATCTGTATCAATTCTTACCCAAACTATAAATTCTGAATTTCATAAATAATAACGCAGAGAATAGAAAAGATGATTTTTGGTTTGTCTATTAAGATATATAATGATTATGTAATGAAAATTCTAACTGATTTATATGAATTTCTTGGTAATGGCAAAACTCAAGGATCAGCAAATACTAAAGTATAATTATCGAAAGACAAGTCAAAATGTAAGGGCCTTAAGGGATTAAGATGATTTTAATTTGCGTGACGCTCAAGAGCTACAAACGGCGTCGTTCTTCTAATTTTAGATTTTCCACAACTTCAAAATCTGATTTATAAAAAAGCATATTACAATACAAAAAAGGTATTAATACGATCCTTTCCATCCACACCAGAAATTTTATGTTTTGGCTAAATTACTCAGCTACACCTATTTTTATGATAAATGAAAGAAAGTTAGTGTCATTTTTTGTCCAAACAGTTCCTGAGTTCGTAACGTATCACTAAAAACATAGGAAGAAGAGAATGCAAGCTAATAGCCTATTACTATTAGTAATATATACCAAAAACAAAGAGCGTCTCTGATGATGAAACTCCAAAGATTCTGTGCTGCTTCTTTTGTTCCATCAACCTCAATTCAAGTACATAATCTTTCCCTGACTACCTGCAATACAACAAATCTGAAACAAATCAGACACACCAAAAAATCCCAAAGATTTAGAGACGGAGAAATAGTGTCAAGGTTAGTTTTTATAAATTTATTTACATTCTTCGTGCATCTCTCTCGCTATCACTAGCATCTCATCAGCCTCTTCTGCCAGTTTCATCAGTCTCTCTATCTCTTCTGCAGCTCCTTTCGACACATCTAATTTGTTCTCTACTTCTACGAGCTTATAAGCTGCTGTTATTGAAGCTTCAACAATCTGCTGTGAAATAGAGGGTCCCTGACTGTTTGTCTGCTGCCGGGATTTCGTGTTGCTCTCTTTTGGTCTCGCTACATGTGGTGTTCTTTGTACCAAGCTATTATCATTCATCTTATAGAAGTTCTGTGTCTGTTGTGTATATTGTTGCATTGTTGAAGGAACAAAACATTAAAAAAAAAAAAAGCAGGNAT
>Ga0041059_1003166_pt1 | contig 11505 bp, 7 predicted proteins | sample AraColnosormetaG_FD_56232 | JGI IMG/M metagenome (GOLD analysis project Ga0041059, IMG submission 56232) | Arabidopsis roots microbial communities from North Carolina, USA - Col MF nosort | ecosystem: Host-associated > Plants > Roots > Unclassified | place: USA: North Carolina | collected 2013-09-02 | reverse complement strand
GAAAGACATAAACTAATAGCATAACTATTTAATTCATTAACAATCATAATTTTTTTTAATTTTAGTTGAATAACAAAAAATTTAATGACTTGATAAAAATATAAATTCAATAACTTCAGATTTATGAAGATTTTAAATTATTTTTTATAAATCTTAAACTAATAACACCAAATTTTAATATTTTTTAAAATTCATGATTGAATAACACAAAATCTTACGTAATATTTTAAGTCACTAAAACTCTATTTAAATAACAAACCAATAACACTGCTTAAATTGTCTAAATTGATAAATAGATGATATTTTTATTTTATATTTTGAATTAAAATATGATGAAAACGATTTTGTTTAAAGTCGGTCAAGGAGACTGATGTTGTTTTTGTCACAGAAAACTGTTTTTTTCTTTTAATAATATATTTCAGTAAAATGAGCCGGTGTAAGGAGTAAGGACCATACTTAGAACAAAGGCATCTTGAACCTGTAGCAAATCTTATTTAAAAACTAGTAGCTATATGTTAATAAGTACAACTAGAGAAGAAAACCCTAGTGCAACACACACATAATATAATATATAATAATAATCAATAGTGGCACGAATAACAATATTACAAATAAAATAAAATAAAGAGCTTAAAAGAACAATCTGTCAAGAATCTTTGTGCTTCAATCTTTGAAAGCTAAAACAGTAATAATAGCTTCAGTAGCCAACAGCTCTTTGTCTGTACACTGCTGGTTTCAAAAGGATTCTCTTTTATACAAGCAAAAGAAACAAAGAAAAAAAATCAAAAGAGCTTAATCAAGAAAGATATGTTTGGCAATTGTGACCAGAACAAGAAGATGCCTATCATCAGCTCTCCCAACACCAATCCACTGGTCTCTCTCTCTCTCTCTAAATAATATGACTCATTTATCTTTTGTTTCTTAGCTTTTGGATCCGAATAATATCCTCTTGTCCTCTCTTTGTTCTCTTGCCTTTAGTTAAACCACACGATCTAAAAATCCCTTCTCTCTTTCTTTCTTTCTTTTTTTCTCTCCCTCTCTTCTCAGGCGAGTATGCAAAGCAAGAACATGATCGTGGCTTCATCTCATCAGCAGCAACAACAACAGCAACCGCAGCAGCCACAACCGCAACTTAAATGCCCTCGTTGCGATTCTTCCAACACAAAGTTCTGCTACTACAACAACTACAGCCTCTCTCAACCACGGCACTTTTGCAAGGCTTGCAAGAGGTACTGGACGAGAGGTGGGACTCTCAGGAACGTTCCCGTAGGGGGTAGCTACCGGAAGAACAAACGTGTAAAGCGGCCATCAACCGCAACCACAACCACTGCCTCCACCGTCTCGACGACTAATTCTTCATCCCCTAATAACCCTCATCAGATCTCTCATTTCTCTTCCATGAATCATCATCCTTTGTTCTATGGTTTATCAGATCATATGAGCAGTTGTAATAATAATCTTCCAATGATCCCAAGCCGTTTCAGTGATTCTTCAAAGACTTGTTCATCAAGTGGTTTAGAGAGTGAGTTTCTCTCATCTGGTTTTAGCAGTCTTAGTGCTCTTGGATTAGGGCTTCCGCATCAGATGAGTCATGACCACACCATTAATGGTAGCTTCATCAACAACTCCACAACAAACAAACCCTTTCTTCTATCGGGTCTATTCGGATCCTCGATGTCTTCTTCTTCTACTCTTCTCCAGCACCCACATAAACCCATGAACAATGGTGGTGACATGTTGGGACAATCCCATCTCCAAACCCTAGCATCACTTCAAGATTTGCATGTTGGAGGTAACAATGAAGATATGAAGTACAAAGAAGGAAAGCTTGATCAGATCTCTGGGAACATCAATGGGTTCATGTCATCATCATCATCTTTGGATCCTTCAAACTACAACAACATGTGGAATAATGCAAGTGTTGTCAATGGAGCATGGCTTGATCCAACAAATAATAACGTTGGATCCTCCCTCACCTCTTTGATATAAACCAAAACTTTGGTTATATGATCTATAACTAGGTAGGGTTTATCTTTCTTTTTTTCCTTTTTGTTATGAGATGAGAGAAGAAGCTTGGATCAGAGAGATCTAATCAGGGGAAATGTTGATCTTGGCACTATAAAGCTCCCTCGGATCCTCTTCATCTCACCATCTCAATCATCTTCCTTCGCGTAGTTCAACAAAAAACAAAAAGGGTTCAAGATTGGTTCAAGGTTTACTATGGTCTCTTGTTAAGTTTACTCGAGGTAAATGATATGTGTATGTACATAATATGGTCCTGACTTTGATCTTTTTCCTTTTCTCTTTCCCATCTGTGTAATTCTAAGGTCCACCACATGGGTTGGTGTTTCTTTTCATTGGGATTAGGAGGGTATATTTGGATTAATTTGGGTTTCTCATGGGGTCAGAGAACTCAATAGTTTAATTTCAAGTTTTATATCTGTTTTTTAGTTTCACATTTCTTTTTTTGGTGTGGCTTTCATTGGGTATACAAACAGAGGGAGGGGTGTGGTTTTGTGTTGTTATAACTTTTGTTATTCATGTATGAGTTATGTTCTTACGGTGCTTTTGGATACATGCATGTTTGTGTATATATATTTAAATGTGGATGACTTGAATTGGCTGAAAAGAAAATGTCCTTTAGCTAATGTCAAATAGGAGATCCATAAATACGAGAAAATTACCAGAAACAACGTCAATGGATACAATTGCAAGCAGTATTTATATGTGTACGTGTTCTTAGACCAACAAAGCGAACAAACCTGGTTAGATATTTATAACGTATATTGCTCATATCTATATCATATTGATATGATTTTGTTCTTTAGCATGTTGGTTATAACTCATGGTTCCACATATGTTACAAGGGAGCTATATGCATGAGAACACAAGTTCTGGTCCAGACTTGGAGTTTAGTGTGGTGTTTTTCTAAAGTGGGCACGAGTTCGTTACCAGTTTCTTTATGTCATTTTCTCTGTAATGATTCTTTCCGTGCAAGAGTTGTCTCGAATCAACATTTGAGTCGGTATCCTTTGGACACATCAGTTTTGTGCGGATGAAATACGGATTCAAATATCACACGATTGCTCAAAATGTCCTGCTGAGTTGATATTCCTATCATTATTATGGAAAGAGCGTAACAAGCGGTTCTACTAGAATAGGAATACATATATATTCTTCTGTGTATATTATGAAGCGTAGTTAATAGCCCCCCTAGCGGCTTTTGTTGTACAATATTTCTTACATAGCCGAGTACGAAGGGGTTGTCAATGCAGTTATTAGACTATATGGATATGAAACGTGCTTATCGAACTTCATTACCCTCTTTCGACATGAACGATCGTGTATTGTGACAATGTAAGTGTAGTACCTCTCCACAAACCGGATGCAAAATCATCTGACAAAACATGTTGAGTTGGATATGTTGTCTGTCTATGAATGAGTAGCACTCGGCCAGGTTCGTGTCCTACATGTTCCTTCCTCCCATCAATATGAAGAAATATTCACCAAAGGCCTCCCTACTTGTCTATTCAAAGCATTCAAGTTCAAAATTCACGTTCACAATCTCCATGGTTCGAGTTGGGGAGGATACTAGAAGAGGAATACACACATCTTCTTCTGTGCATACTAGGAAGCTTCGTTAATATAGCCCCTAACAACTCTCTTGTACATTATCTCTTATATATTCTCAGCAATATAGAACGACTCCAATCATCAAATGGATTAACCTAGTTAATCAAACAGGTTCCACGTATGCGTCGAATCTCATATAGAGCATCAGACGTTCATGTGTTTTGACCTGATTATTATTTTTTTGGTGGTTTCGTTAACCTTTCTTTTTCTAACTTGTTTCAACTCTCTATCTAATTTGTTAATTTCTTGTAAGTACTCCTAACTTTTCTCTATAATGTTTTTTTTTAATATGCATGATCAAGAGCCGTTACAAACTTACAATAAGAGAACACCAGTAAACCAAACAGGTATGCTAGCAAATTAGGGATGCAAATCGATCCTTCAACCAACATTTTGTAGACGCACATGATATGAGTGCATGCTAGCCATCATATAAGTTTAAAAGATAGAGAACTATTTTACACATGTAAAAATTTAGTCAACTAACAAAAAAAAACTTTAGTCAACTAATCAATATGTAGTTTGATTCTTCTTAAAAACTCTATGATCGCTTTCTTAACCGAACCGTAATAAATCCAAATGACATTTTTTATATTCACCCATGTTTGAGTCAATCTCATCGGATAGATATTTTTATTCTAAAAAATCTTCTCTTGTGGATAACATCTTAATTAATAATAAAATTTAAATATTTACTTGTATAAAATCAATCGGTTAATTAACATGTATCACAATCACATTAATTATAGTGGTTTCATGTCAATATAATAAGAACCTTTCAAATGGACTATTGTTTTCTCTTAGGATATAGGAATATCGACTTTTTCATATCTCATAATTGTATTGTATTAAATTTATACATCGTTGTGTTAGAATATATTTAAGTAATAATTTTTTTTGAATTTTATACATGCAGCCCAGGCTCAAAGAAAATATAAGTCTTAGGGAAAAAAACTTGTTGGCCTATTATTGTAAAAAGATTTGTGGTTTCTAATTATAAAAGAATGATATAGTTAAAAAATATTTGGATCTTTTCATATATTTAGTATTTCAGAATTTGGGCTTTTTGAGTTATAATACTTGGATTATTAACAATTTTTAAAAATATTTAGACTTTTTTATATGAAAAAATTTCCAAACAAAAAAGTCTCGGGCCATTGCATCTCTTGTTCATGTAGGACCGCAAAATCTCGATTTGAAAAAAAGAGGTAGAACTCTATAAATACGATTAGGAAATACGATTTTCGAAAACTAGTGAAATCGAGATCTAAATTCTCTTACCGTAATCCAAACTATCTTCCGCAGTGTGGCGGTTTTATGAGTAGCAGATCACAGGATACAACCACTATAAGACCGGTATCGCAACACTCGATAACAGAATCTACGAACTTGAAAACTACTATATACTCTTGAGACTTACTTTGAGAAGAAAGGGAGAGATGGGAGAGAGTGTTCGTTCAACTTTTTGCGAGAAACGAGTGAATAAAATGAGAGGAGGAGCCGTTGCTTTTATAGCCAAGAGAGGAGCAAATGCGATCCGCAATTAAGGGCGAAGATCGCGTGATCCGCTATTAACTCGGAGTAAAGCGCAAGTCAAAACGTGTGCGAGATTTTATGAGCCATTATGACTTTCCGTTTCTCGTTTTAAATTTGAATAAGAAATATTCGAATAATCTCTTTTCATTATGCAAACTGATTTCTTATTGGGCAATAATTTATGTAGCAAATGTTACATAAAAGTAACAAAAGCCTCATAAGTATTTTATTCAAAAATAACATCTTTTATGGGTCGAGGCCCACATTCCCCAAGAGCCCAAACCCAAGCCTGGCCTGGCCCAGCTCGGCTCGGCATGGCGGTGCGGTCGCGCATGTGATTTGTTTTGCATAATGAACTTGCATCTCCTACACCATAGTGTCTTCTCCCAATAAGTAGTACTGAACCATATACTAAAAGGAGAACCTTCAAACTTCCAATGTGGGACAAATGTTATTATTTATTATTATAAGTTTTTAAGCTCACTACTTTGAACCTCAATTACTCATTCAATATAACTTCAATTTTTACATGTAAATACATTATCTTATAGTGCTCATTATAAGGAATCCAAAAACTCCATGATCCGGTCATTCCGGTGACGGCCATCACCGGAAAAGTTGCCGGAAAGATGGCGAGAGCCACTTGTGTAAAATTGAGTTCCAACAATCCCCCACATGAATAGAATTGACTCTAAATATTTGAGACTTTTTAATGACTCTATAACCTAAAACTGACCTAGATTTGAGAGACTTGACTTTCAAGAGTATATGCGAAAAATTAGATGTGCATGAGATGGTAGCATTTTTGCCTTGAACTAGTCATTGTTAATATCTGTCAAGTTTACTCGTCCGAGAGGTGAATATTATGTCATGAACCACCCAGATTTTTATGAAAACCTAGACAACAAGTGAAACCCATCTACTTTTTCTCGTAAAAACAAGTTCTCTATATTATGTTCATTTTGGCCTTGAACATTCCTGGATTTCATGAGTGAACTTAGAGAATATAGCCTTACATATTTCCCTAGAAACGACCACATTTCATACTCATTAGGTGATTTGTCACTTAGCATTTATTTTGAGAAGTTTCCTGTAAAACTCTACTTATATATTAAAGCTTTGGATTCAACTTTTAAAAGCATTGCTTATCCTTTAAACGTACATGAAACACTATTTATTATCCTAGAAACTGGGCTGCGACTATTAGTCATTTCGTTTGATTTAGTGTTCCCTTTTAAACCTAGTTCTTAGGATCTCTAGTCATATAAGTGGGGTATCCATCAAAATATCATCTTTATATTACATAAGCTTTAAATCCATTATTCTTGATAATTTTATCATTTGATCTCGTGTCAAACCCTTGGTAAATGGATCCGCCAGATTGTCAGCGAATCTATTGTAATCTAATATCATTACACTATTAGTAATCAAATGTCTAATGATTTTATGTCGGAATATCATTAAAAAGTTGGTTTGCCACTTATCAGATGTTTATGGCCGGATGACCACATAAATTCCTATGGTCTCGACTTTTTGGTGAAAAAAAGACAACTTTAGATTAGCCAATAAACCAAAACACTGATTTGCTACCTTAATTATTAATAGAAATTTTCTAAAAGTTTGGAGACAAGAAAATGTAATCCAAAAATAGCAATTTATGTATACAAATAATATATTAAGTACAAAAGCAATATAACAGAAGGAAATTAAAATCTAAACATCTGAAGTTGAGAAAAAAATGAAATATCTCCTAGTGATTCTATTTGTTTATGGCCTATGCATAATTGTTGTAAATGGTAGCAGAACAACAAACAAGATCAATATCTGGAACGATCTCGATCCCAATCACAAGCACACAACCCTCTTTGTGCATTGTAAATCTAAAACGATCGACAAAGGAAGACAAGAACTTCCGTGGGGAAAACTATATCAATTTCCTGTTAAGGAAACATGGTTGAGGAATACACTTTTTTGGTGTACTTTAAGACATGGGCCTGGTTATACGATTGGCCAACAATTTGATGCGTATAAATATACGGGTGTGCCTCAAGGAAGCGATTATGATTGGATAGCTAGAGAAGATGGAATATATTTTAGGGTAAATCGAGGTACGATCCGTAAAGTGCATAACTGGAAGCCAATGCCACCGTAAGAATTGTTATCTTGGTATAGATCTTGAAGAATATATATTCTACACCGTCACAACTTCATTATGAAATAAATTCCGTGAAGTCCAAGTTGTGAACGGGAAAAAATTCTTTAGATCTCTGATATTATTGTTGTTTAAGTAATATTTTTATTTTCTTTCATTTCTTTACTTTTTGTATATATATTCACTGCAAAAGATGTAATGCATCGTGAATATAGAATAAGTCAATAGCTATGTAACATTTCTGTTATTATATTCAAAAAATACTTTTGATATTGAAATGAAGATAATGCTATATATCTTCTAAGATTTCTTAGAATGCAAATCAATTCTTCTACAATATATATTGTATGTTGTTTGATGCTCAGAGAATGCAAAATATTGATAACTAATGTAGACAAAGTTGTCAAAATTAACGTAGTTTATATAGAATTCTAACTCAAAACTAATAAACACTTGACCAATAAACCATTATATATTACTTTACAATCATTTTTAATACAAAGATGGTAACATTCATGAATTTCCATGTGTTCTGAAATATTATACTCTGTACACATTCCTACTCTTGAGTCTTGAAAGTCTTGAAATTGCAGTGTTTATACCACAAATGACCTGAAATCAATTATAGATTACAAAGTCGTCGGAGAATTCATATATCAATGTTATGCAAAAAAATGGTAGTGATTCAATATTAAATGCTTGAAAGGTGGTCTTTGGCTTCATTTTCCCACCCATTGCATATCTTGTGTAGCCAGTTAAACACAAGACAAATATACAAGTTAGATTAGAATTCTCAAAATTGTAGAGTTGAAGCTTAAGGTTGTTCTCTGGATTTGGTAAAAGCCAGGAAAGAAGCAATGAGCTTGTCGCCAAAACCTGTTGCATAAAGTACATTAAAAAGGATCTCAAAAAGACTACAATACTAAAGGTACGCCAATAAAAAACAGTAGCAAAGTTGCTCCCATAGTCTTTTTTGGCTGAACTGGAAAACCAAATCCTTTGAACACACATGCGAATCAAAAACTTATGGTAAGAGTTATGTGAGACAACTGTAACCCTAAATTACCAAGCATCGTGTAAGATATCCTAAATTTCTCACCCCATAACAAAAGCTAGATACACTGAAATTGATTTTTAGATCAAACCTTTTCCACTTCTGACCTTGAATCCAATTAGAAATTGATTTCAAATTAATTGAAACTCCATAGCGATGAACACCTAAGATGAAGAAGCTCATGAAGTTTCGATAGTAGAAATAATGATTTTTCAAAAAGTATCTGCACGTAAATATAAATATAAAGTTTAAGTTTTTTACTACTCGAAATGTGTTTAGATACAACAAGATATTTTAGATAACATAATGTAATTATGAGATATAAAAAACCCGATTTTGAATTCTCAAATTTGCAATAGTATTGGCAATAGTTTTTATCGTGAGTAGAAAAAAAAATAAAGCAAAACATAAAAAATAAAACTTATGCCACATGTCAAAAGGAAAATACTGCAGTTTTTGGTAAAATATATGGACGATACACAGTTTTGGATTAGCCAAAATTCCAATACACTGATTTGCTACCTTCATTATTAATAGAAATTTCCTATAAGTCTGGAGACAAGAAAATGTAAATCTAAAAATAGCAATTTATAGATTTATATATATAATATAACAAGCACAAAAGCAATTTAATTAGCAGAAGAAAATTATTAGTTCAAAATAACAAAAACAGAAGAAAATTAAAATCTAAACACCTGAAAAAAAAAAATGAAATATCTGTCAGTGTTTCTATTTTTTTATGGCCTATGCATAATTGGTAATGTATATGGACGAGCAAACAAGCTCCATATCTGGAACGATCTTGATCCCAATCAGAAGCACTCAGACCTCTTTGTGCAGTGTAAATCTGGAAAGGCCGACATGGGAAAACATTATGTCAAGTATGGAAAAATATATCAATTTGATATTAGGGATAATTTTTGGAAGACGACACTTTTTTGGTGTACCTTTAGACATGGGCCTGATTATAGGACTGGCCAACAATTTGATGTGTATGAATATAAACCGGGTGTGGCTCAAGGAGGCACATATGAATGGACAGCTAGAGAAGATGGAATATATTTTAGGTTAAATCAAGGTACGATCCATAAAGTTCATAATTGGAAGCCAATGCCACCGTAAGAATTGTTATCTTGGTATTGATCTTGAAGAATATATATTCATCTAGGTCGTTAAAACTTGATTATGAAATAAATTCCGTGAAGTCCAAGATGTGAACGGAAAAATATATATTCTTTAGATCTTTGATATTATTGTTGTCTAAGTATATTTCATATTCTTTCATTTCTTTTCTTTTTGTATATATATCTATTCACTGCAAAAGATATATGTAAATGCATCGTGAATTTATAATAAGTTAATAACTATGTAAAATTTCTATTGTTATATCCAGAAAATATTTTTGATATTTAAATGAAGATATATCTTCTAAGATTTCTTAGAATGCAAATCAATGCTTCTACAATATATATTGTATGTTGTTTAATGCTCTGAGAATGCAAAATATTGATAACTAATGTAGCTAAACTTGTCAAATTAATGTAGGTCATATAGAATTTTAACTCAAACTAATAAACACTTGTTAGATAAACAATAAACCATTATATATTACATTATAATTATTATTATTAATTTTTGAATGAAATGTTAAATCTACTACTAATAAAAGAAGCTAAGACTTGTAAAGCTAGCCACATTAGCAAACTAAAAATCATCTAACAAGAATCCCACATCAGCAACCTCTTACGCCGAAGAAATTATGGGCCTGTTCAAATCATTTAATTTCATTGTACTGAGAGTCTTATTGACTGCTTAGAGGTACTCTTTAGTTTTTATTTGATGTCTGATCTCATTAAGAGAATTGATATCACTTAGCAATTTAGTGATCCTTTTTTTTGTTATTCTGAGTATTATACGCAGACATTTGCCACTGCATTTTGTTTGGGAGTGTTAAGCAAACACTGTACTACGTGGTTGTGGTTTCATTTATTGCCATATTCTTTTTTGAATCATAATGATGATGATGGTGATTTTCTATTTTGTTGCATAGGTGGGATTGGAAAAGCTTATCATGATGGGGTTGAGGGTTTAAAAAGCTTATCATGATGGTGTTGAATTCTTCTCTTTTCACTCTGTTTCAGGTTGGATCATCTTCATCTTCTCCATCAAACTCTAAGTCTGTTCCCTCTCTTCTCTCAAGTTCTCTGTTTTCGTTCTCTTCTTTACCCTCTGTTTTGTTTCTTTTGATTTAGAGTGAAAGCAAGCTAACGTATTAACAACTTAGAGAGATGACAATTAAAACTACAGATTTTTCTTCACATAGTTATATTTAGACTACTCACTATATTTTTGTTTTCTGAGCTTCTTTGCCTACAGTTCACAAATTTTTTTCCCAACCTTCCTATGTTTCTGTTTGATCAATTCCTTGACCAATATCTCTCTTTTGCAGGCAACTAATTGGAGAAACCTGTGCATAGTTTCTATCTTCTAGCTCCCTCTTGGTGATTTTCGCCTTATCACATAAAGGTTGGTTTCTTACTTCTTCCTTGCTTTGGTCAGTTGCTTCTTTTCCCATGATCATTGATTTAAACTTTTCGCTTGGGCAGGTTTTTTAACACTATCGAGTTCAACATGTTATCTATAACGTTGAATTAGAAAGAAAGTTCTGAATTTCGTAATTGGAGTGGTGGAGGAGGAGCGATGGAGATGGAACTCATACAATCGCACTTGATCAAAAGGCTTGATTACAGTCTTCAATAATATGGTTGCTCTGAAATCTCAACAGTGATAATACATATAATGATGTTGGTATCAAATCACATTGTTATATATGTCTTTCAGGCTTCTAAAATGAAGGACAAGAAAAATTATTTCCTATACTGGCCACCACCAGGTTGTTGCTAAACGTTGTTATAGTCAATTTGATTCAAAATACTGTCACTTTTGATCTATGTATATCTTTACAAAAATCTAATTAGTGTTTTATCGCATCTGCTTCATTTGTAGTCCTTAATTCATTGATGTCCAAAGCTTATTTGAAAAATATATAATTTTATTGTCGAACCTCATCTAAAGATTTGAGCTTCAATAACAAAATATATATATATATATATATATATATATATATNTC
>Ga0041059_1003165_pt1 | contig 11508 bp, 9 predicted proteins | sample AraColnosormetaG_FD_56232 | JGI IMG/M metagenome (GOLD analysis project Ga0041059, IMG submission 56232) | Arabidopsis roots microbial communities from North Carolina, USA - Col MF nosort | ecosystem: Host-associated > Plants > Roots > Unclassified | place: USA: North Carolina | collected 2013-09-02 | reverse complement strand
AATTAATATATCCTAATTATATTTTTTTCTTCTTAATATCTCCTAATTCTATTATTTAAACCGGATTATAAAACTTAAAAAACATAAAATCGACCGCTTTTATAAAATTGTATTGCTGTCGAAAAAAAAGAAAAATATTTAAATTTAAACCCACTTGCTCACTTGCCAAAGCCATGATTAAATTGTAAAATTGAATTTTTGACTAAAAATAATAAAATGACTAACTATAACAAAATCAAAGAGCTACGCCGTCTGTGGGGATCGAACCCACGGCCACGTGGTTAAAAGCCACGCGCTCTACCACTGAGCTAAGACGGCTATTTGTTTATCACTTTCGTTAAACTATATTTAACAAGGTTTATTGTATTAAATTAGAACAATAGACTGGGCCAAAATTGAGTAAAGAATGTTTAAGCAAGAAGGCCCAACAAAAGCAAAGGAAGAAAAAGGAAATTTGTAACCAATAAAAACAGTCCGAACTGGAATTGTACTTGTGTCCAAACAGAGAGTTTAAAGATTTTGTCTTTTTTAGTCAAACAGATAAATTTAGGGTTTCTTCTCAATCTCTTATAAATAGCTCATCTTCCGCCGTTCTTTGTACATTCATTCGATTTCTTCTTCTCGTTTCTCAATTTCGCTTCTTTTGCAATATTCCGTTTTACGAATTTTCTTTGTTTGAAATTGGTCTGAAGAATGTGATGAAAGTTGTCGATTATGTGTGATGATTCTTTAGATTCAATTGATCGATAAAAACTTCAATTCGCTACGTTCTTTCTGATTCTTCATCCCTTTAAAGAAAACAGTTTTCATAAGTTTTGTTTTTAGTAATTTCAGATTCAGTTTTTCAAGTAATCAAATTGGTGAAAGATAACATCTTGGAGAAATATGATGATAATAATCAGTAAATATCTTAGGACACCTTCTGACACAGTTTACTGTGTATGAGAATGACTTGTTAATCTGATTCTCCATATGTTTCTTCTTTCAAATCTTTATCAAACTGTTTTACTATCTTCAAGAGCCTTTTATCAGAATCTGATTGAAAGTTAGGAACTTGTAAAAATATGTAATCAGAAACAGCATACTGATAATAGGAATCTATGAAACATATATGGATATGTTATGTTATGTACACATCTCTGTAATATATGAAGAAGTGTACATACATGTAATATACACAAAGAACCAAACTCTATGATGAGTCTGTATAAATGTTATACACATCACTCTATAACCACAGAGCTTAGCTTTTTATAAGCCAACAACAATCTTTTAATCTCTATATATTACAAACAAATTTTTCAAAATCTACGAACCAAATAAGACTCTTCTTGATACAACAAGACTTGAATGGTTCTCTGTTTTTGTCCTCTGATAAAAGACTCCCAGCAAAATCATTCAGATACGTGATTTAGTTTCTGCAGTGTTTTGCTTTCTGTCTGGTGAAATCTTGGAGCTGCCGGTCGTGTTCTTCCAGCATCTGATCCACTTTTCTTGGCTGAGCCAGTAATGGACCGGACATGTACATCTTGTTATCCCCTGAATCATACTATATCTCCAAAGAGAGAGAGAGAGATAAAGACAATGTAACTGAGAAATGAGGAAAAAAATAGTCTCTTGAGATGACTTACCCAAGATGGGTCATTTGGGATTTTGGTTTGTCTTTTACTATTATCCATAGTGTCAGCTCTGTTGAATGTTCTCAATTCCTTCCTTTGCTGATCCATCATTTGTTGATCTGACCCAACATAACCGCCTCCTTGTCCTGCTGAGTTAGCCCTATATGAAGGTATTCTAGGGGCTGCATTGTCCTTCACGTATGTTAACCGACTAAGATTCCGGTTTTTCATCATCGGACCTGAGTGAGAGACTCTTCCGCTTGTTGGATTGTTGCAGGTCATGTCCTGCATTTGTCTTTGTGAATTACCCGGAACACAGCTTCTTAGATAAGGATTCTGTATTGGCCAACAAGTTTTTTTTTAAGTTAGGATTCTGATGGATCAGAGGGAACACCGAACCATAGCAGATCGAGCCTTTGTGTTACCTCCACAGCTGTTGAAAGTGATGGATTATTAGCTTTTACCGGCGGGATCAGTTTTCTTTCGTGTGATCGTCTTGTCTGAGAGTCTTGTCTCTCATGCTTCTCCTGGGTGGGTCGTTGCCTTTTCGCATCATCGCGGATTTTGGCATCAATCTCTTTGCTGGGAGGATATTTTGGTAGAGAAGATGGATCACAAGCAAACGGCTCTGTTCTGAAATACTGCTCCAAAACAACTGTGTGTTACTAATCATAATGCTTGAATGAATCACAATATCAAATATAAGCTAAACCTGTACCTCACTCTCAAGAGCTCTAGCTGCAGAGCCTCTCCGATCGGGATCTATGGAGAGTAAAGCCTCCAAAAGGGAAAGAACATTCGTTGGCAAGTCTTTAAACATCTCTGCTACACGTCTTCCATATGGAAGAGCGGGTCTAAATGCAGCTGAAGGTGGTAGCTTTAGTTTCCTCCAGTAATCTTCTGTCGGTGAACCACATAGCTTGAAGATTTTATGCAGTTGCTCTACCTAGAAAAAGGTTAAACTTCAAGTCAGTTTTTGAGATTATGGGAAGCTGAGTTCTAGATGGATTTAAAAATTGGTACCTCGGTTTTCCCGGCCAGGATTGGTTTCCCGGAATATAGTTCACCTAAGATACAGCCTGTGCTCCACAAATCAACCCCAACACCATAATGACAAGCTCCAAGTAGAAGCTCTGGGGGTCGATACCAAAGAGTCACAACACGGCTAGTTAATGGAACGCAGTTCTGTGGATCGAAAAACGTTGCTAACCCAAAATCTGCAATCTTCAAGACTCCATTACTATCAATCAGTAGATTAGAGCCCTTTATATCACGATGCAGAACACCACGACTGTGACAATGATGAAGCCCGCTTAGAAGTTGTTGCATATAACATTTAACCTAAGCAGCAGAAGAACAAGTTGATTGATGTCTAGGCAAGTTGATATACTAAGACATAGTGTACGTAAAGCATAAGTAAAGGGATAACCTGAGGCTCTGAAAACTTGATACCAGGTATGGAAGCAAGTCCGACGAGATCATGATCCATATACTCAAAAACCAAGTACAGAGAAGATGAAACAGAGGCAGTGATCAACCCTTCTAACTTAAGTACATTAGGATGATCAAGCCTTCTCATTACAATAATCTCTCTCGCCATAAACTTAACACTCTCTAAATCGCTAAGATCAAACCGGACTCTTTTGAGTGCAACAATCTTGTTATTAGTAAGATCACGAGCCTTGTATACACTGCTATATGTACCTTGGCCAATCTGTATCCACACAAGAAGCAAACATTTGTCAAAAGGAGTTCATCATTGAATCAAGTCAGATCAAAAAGGCGATAAACACAACAGCATACTTACTTTCTCCAATTTCTCAAAGGTACTAGCACGTCGTGGAGTCCAATTCACAAGTGCCTCACCAGCCACTGAGACTAGCCAAGCAGGCCATCCAGCAGCCAATTCAGCCTCCTTTGAAACGGTTTCAGGACTTGGAGGAATCACAACACTAGGCTCTCTCTTCAACTCCTCAGGTGGATGATGATCATCATCTTCATCTTCATCAGTATCACCAATCTCAGCAATCTCCTGATGTTTCTCAGAAAACCTACTTGAACTAAACTTTTCAGATTCAATCAACCTAACTTTATTCGACCTATCTTGTTCCTCTTTAGTTTGGCTAGAATCATCAATCCTCGACGAATTGATCCTTGAAGAACGCTTCTCTAATGTTTCTTTCCATGGTGGATTCCTCTTTGGAGACTTCTTCTTAGAGATTATGCAACCCATAACAACTTCTTTTCGATAGAGAAGAATCAACAACAACAACAGCTCAAAATCCTAATCCCTAATTCATCCATAACAAAGACAACAACTTTAATGGCTCAGCGAGACCCAACACCATCCCTGAATACACACAAAGCAAAAAACAAAACTTTGATGTCAAATTCAAACTCAATCAAGAAAGAAAACTGAACCCATCAACAACAACAGCTGAAGAATCCAATTCATACACTGTAGAACCCTAATACCTCCATAGCAAAAAGGCAACAACTTTCAGAGAAAACAACGATCTTGATGAAGAATTTGAATCTGATGATCAAATATAAAGTCTTTAAACACAATTCAAACGCAAACCCATGAAAGGGGAAGTGGAATCAAGTGGGGAATTTGACCTTTTTTGGGAGAGAAAATTTCAAGAGCAAGTGATGAAGAAAGGGTAAGACTTTAATGGAAGATGGAGAGAGATGTACGCAAAAATAAAAGTAGATTGGATTATTATTTTCTTTGTTTCAGATTGGTATCATTTGACCGAAGAAACACTGCATTGACACAGAGAAAGAGATGTGTATGTAAACAATCTATACATACATATATTTATGCAAACAGCTAATAACTTAGCCGCCAACGTCAACGGAGAGAGAGATTGAGATTTTTCTCCATCACTTATTTTCTTTGGCTAAAATTACTAAATTCAAATCTACTCCTTTGGAAAATGAATATTTTATATTATAATATGATATTATTGTAGATGACCATATTTGGAAAATGAATAAAATGTTTAATTGATTTCAGTATTTTATATAGATTATAATATTGTAGATGACCATATTTTGTTGTGCATTATATGTAGATGACCATATATGGAGAAATGTTTTAAGTAGATAATAATAAAACAAAAAAAACAAATTTAGTAAATGGAAATAAAACAAAATGAACATTTCATAGTTCTAATTTTATCATTTATTAAACTTTTATAGGAATAGTATAATTTTATATTTATTTAAGTTTTAGTAGAATAATGAAAAAATTTCATAACATGTTATTTTTTTTGAGAAATTCCTCAACCTACTATACTTTCAAGCTTTAGTTTTTATTCAGAATTTATATTCTTAATTTTGCCCGTTCAGGTAACTATTTTAGATTTACGATAGAGTTATTATAGGAGATAGGATTTGAGGTTTGAGATTTATGGTTTAGTTTTGAAAGTTGAAAGTTTAGTTTTAGTCTTGTTGTATTTTTGAAAAACCAAAACTTAAATGATATTTTTGGAAAACGAAAACCTAAGTGTGATAGTTTTGAGAATTGTCCTAATTTTTTTCTGGAGATTTAATTGATCATATAGTGTTCTATCAAAAATTAATCATGTATTCAAAATTTTACACACCTATAAATTTTGATTCCTACATAAAAGTAACATGTTACAAGAAAATTATCCTCCTGTAACAACTTAATGAGAGGTAACATTATATCCGATTGCATTTAAAAATTAGACAAGCAATCATTTTTTCTTTCTATTTGCTACTCTTAATTTCTTGTGAGTTTATTGTCATCCAACCTAACTACACTTATAGACATAAATTGATTGTGTCTAGGAATTAAGAAATGTCAACGGACAACTAGGACTGAAAGACGGTGGTCGAACATGAATTGTTTTGAATGAGTAAAAATTATAACTTTTAGATGTCAAAAGAGAAACGGGTATTGGGATAGTCCACTGCGTACAACGGTATCAGTGAAAACATAATGTTTAAATATTGCAACACTACATTCAGTGTTAGAATCGTATTTGAACCACAAAAGGTATCCACGAGACCACGAGCTAAGTTTGATTGATATTACGAAAAATGTTAAGGTAGAGTCGTTGTTATACGAAAGGTTAGTTATTACATCACTAAGGTTTACGAAGAGAAGAATTAATTGAGTTTTCGGTGGGCAGCAACGAATAAACCTTTGAACGCTACATGCAAAAGTTAGAAACTTCTTTTTGGACTATAAAGATTGTTATAAAGATTGTTTGAAATCAATAAAGATGATCGTTCGTCTTTCAAATTTATTTAAAACATTAATTATACGGCATACGCAATTGATTATTATTAACCTTAACCATCTTGAAAATCGAAATTGACGACTTAATTTTATGAACTCTTGATTTATTAATTTGACGGTGCGTTGATAAATGGTAAGCTTCAACGGTGCTTGCTCCTGGTCTCGTTGCTATACATCCTGTCATGCAGCAACAACAACAACAACCAAAACTACACTTTTTGTAATCAATAAAAAAACTAATCGCAATTTAATTACAAGTTTTGTAACCCTTAATACCCATTGTTAGATTCATATAAAAAATGTATACCTATAAGGTTAAATTGGATCTTAAAATCTATGAGATGCAACTATAAAATTGATAATATAAATCATTTACCAGTCATAAACCGTAGGAGAATTAGGATGAGAGGGTTTGTCAAAGACATTAGCACCAATCTCCCTTGTGGTCACATTACTTGCCGGATGAAATACACTCCTCCACACATCCACTTTCCGACCAGATCCTGGTGTCACCGGAGTAGCCGGACTCGCTGGAAGAGATACCGATCCGGCCACTGACATTCCTTCTAAACCCCCACATATGTAACACTCCGATTAGAGGAATGTATATATTTAAATGATATGACAATTAGAACAATATGATATGATTTAATTATTGACTGTTTCAAAATTTCACCATGGTAACCCATTCTTTTGGGTAAATTTCTAATTGTTAAAAAAGTTAAAAGAAATAAATATCATCAACTATATTCAAGAAGAATTAGTGGAACAAAATTATTCCTTTATTCATTTTTCCGCTAATGCTTACTATTGCTTAATATTTTGGTTCACCTGTGGTATTGTTCAAGCTAGTTAAGCTGGTGGAGATTCGTCGGAGATGGCCACGGCCACCGGCTTCGGGTCGAGGACCAGCCACAACGTCGTCCCAAAGGTTTTCAAGTACACCCATTTTTTTCTTTTGCTTAGAAAGATCTTCGTTTCATGTCTCTCCTATAAATACCTGACATGATCGGTTTAGTTTGATTTGAGTTGTTCCGGTTTAGGAGATTGTGGAGCTGGTCTCTTGCAACAATTTGTCCGTGTCCTTAGGAGATAAATTTGAAGTTTTCAAGACTTTCAAAATACAGACATATTTGTTTTTTGGGTTTTCTTGTGTCTTAATCACAATATCATGTCGTATGTTCCTCTTTTCACTCGACTTTTTAGCTCTCAAGCTTCTTAAACCAGATAAAACAGAGGAAACAGAGTTTTACAGAAGCGATAGCACTTGAAGGCTCTTTACTTGGGTATGAAGAAAACAGTTTTTAACTGTCAAATATTCTTTCTGTTTTGTTTTCTTCAATCATGGTTCTTAAAATACGAATCAAGCTTCAGACTTTGACAATCACATGGTTTTCTCTTTAAAGATCTATTTCAAATCTAGAAGAGATGTAGCAAGGACATAAAAAGAAGGCAGAATGGAAATTTGTATTACAGGATTGACGTATTTGGTTCTTTGTTTTTAATCCGTAATTGAAAGTTTAATTAAGACATGTGAAAAAACATTAATGTTAGTGTTACACTTCGAGAAGTTGAGAAAGAACTTGAGTTGATGCGGCACAATCTATTGTTCAAGGGTTTATGAGTGAAGAGAAAACTCATGGCCTAACGTTCGTAGTGTGGCTATAACGCAGTGGAGCATCGTCGTGGAAGAGATAACCATCAACACATTGGTCACTTTAGTACGGTTAGGCGCGATGCAACTCCTAGACAGAAGGTAGGTCTTATTGCTGCTAGGAGTACTGGTCGTCTCAAAGGTCAAGATGTTGCGCTTCAGCCGCAAAGGCCGACTAGAGTTAAACATAAAACTTTAATGGATAAGTTTATACTATTATGCATGAAAATAAATGGTTTGAGTTCATAACCGTACCTTATTCCTGGTTCTGGGAATTATTAAGAAAACCGGAATAAACCGGGACATTCCCTAGGTCAGAGACCTTTAAGTATTAAATGAAGTGAGAACAGGTCACCAATTCTCGACAAGATCAAGTGGTTTGACTCAGCATGATTAAGAGTCTCACCATGGTTCGAGTAATTGGTGTACCGTCTTGACGGAGATGAAAACTTATTTGGCTTCTCTTCCTCCCAATAAGAGTATCTCATGGGAGCTGAATGAACAGCGGATAAGTTTCCTCTCCCAGATTTGGATTTCTATAAGATACTAATCTGGACGTGGCTCTTCCCTGATCTTGAGAGTTGACCCACGGTCGAAACAGGATTTGGTCTAAATGTCTATCCCAGAGATCATGCATTTGGGTTAGAGAATTGAGGTAATATTAATTACTTTCTTTTCGGTTTTATATATGATAATTGATAAGAGTCATAGGCTATAACGATTTCGAACCCGACGCCTTCTCATAGGGTTAGGGTTCTGCCTCGTGAAAAGATGCCACAAGGCAAAGTTGAAGAGACAATTGGCGAAGAAAGGATTAGTGAGTTGTCTCAAGGTTTGCTTGTACTAATATTAGTTGCCCAAATCCAGTAAACTTGTATTTAGGAACATAAACTCATGATGGAACGATGAAGCGCCATCTTTACTTTGAAGATATCTTTCTGATCTTAGCTTATTTTTACACATCAACCTCAAAGCCAAAGGAATGTTTGATAAAACCTTTAATACCCTACTATAAAAGTTTCTCAAACAGAGCTTTTAAAACATAGAAAGATGAAACACCACCTATAGTAAAATAACAACAAAAGAGAAAAGGTAACAAGATGATCAGTAAATTTAGAACCTCTTGAAATCATCATCCTTATTTCGATTTTCCTTCGCCTTTTTCGACAAATCTTCCAAGCCCTTATCAACATCATCCCTAGCCTTATCCGCCTCCTCACCGGACCCAACCACAGCCTCAGTCACCTTCTGAGCCGTGCTCTTCGCCGTCTCCCACACATCTTTCACAGTATCCATAGTCTTCTCCCCAATATCTTGAGCCTTTTCCTTAAACCCATGAGCCATGTCCTCTGCTTTCTCCTTTGAGTCCTCTGCATAGTCCTTTGCTTTATCTTTTGTCTCTTCAGCTTTATCCGCAGCTCTACTCGCTCCTTCATTCACTTTATCTTTTGTTTGTTCCGCATAATTCTTTGTCTTCTCCTTCACATCATAAGCTTTATCCTTGGCCTTCTCTTTTGTCTCGTAAGCTTTATCTGCTGCTCTACTCGCTCCTTCATTCACTTTCTCCTTAGTTTCTTCCGCAAAATCTTTTGTCTTCTCTTTCACATCATAGGCTTTGTCTTTAGCCTTCTCTTTTGTCTCGTAAGCTTTATCAGCAGCTCTACTAGCTCCTTCATTCACCTTATCCTTGGCCTCTTCTGCGTAATCTTTCGTCTTCTCTTTCACATCATAGGCTTTGTCCTTGGCCTTCTCTTTCGTCTCATAGGCTTTATCAGCTGCTCTGCTTGCTCCTTCATTCACTTTATTCTTAGTTTGTTCAGCATAATCTTTCGTTCTCTCTTTCATATCGTAAGCTTTGTCCTTAGCTTCCTCTTTTGTCTTGTGGGCTTTCCCTTTACCTGCTTCTGCGTATTCTCCTGATTCTTCTCTCCATTTTTTCGAATCATATGCCAAGTCGGCCCTCGAGTCTCTCGCTTTCTCTACTGGATCATATCTTCCCTGAAAATCAACAACCATTGATATCTCTTCACACATATTGACCTAATACCAGCTTATTGAATTAACAAGTGTCACAAACCGTTAAAGAGTCTTGTAAAAATCTTATATCAAAAACAAATATCATACTCATTGATCATTTTTCAAAGTTCAGATTCCACTTGATTTCTTGTCAAACACGTTAGCTTAATACCATATTGCTAAATTCACCATCCAAATTATCACACGGAAAAAAACTCCACATATTATAAATAGATACAAACTTTTTATTTTTAAAAATAAAGATCCCACTTCACATATACACAAAACAATTTCCTTCTTTTTTTATATAATTAAATAAAATAGTTTTGAATATCAAGATCATTTGTGAATCAACTAGTTAATTTACACACAAGCATAAAAACCGGTTATGCATCAATCTGTATTGATGACCATATATTAATTACCTTAGAATGGTTAACCGACGATGCAAAAAAGACACGAGAGCTTTTCCGACCAATCGCTACCGCAAGAGTTCTAGGAGCTTGGCTTTTAGGGAAAGCCTTCGAGATCCCGAAGAAAACCGTTCTCGTTAACTGCATAGCCGCCATATTAATCAATCACAAAAACAATTTCTTCTTCTTCTTCTTCTTCTGCTTAATTTAGCTTTACAAAATCTAGTTTTCTGAAGTTTTGGATCCGTAATCTCTCGGCTTGCATTATCTATGTTGCGAACTTATAGAAGCCATTTGGGACAGCTGGCAGTACGAATTCGACACGTGTTGATGTTGTAACACGTGTTAACCAAGTGATAACTAAACTACTATGGTGTGTTATCGAACAAATCTGGTGTCTTATGTCGAGTAGGGACCGTGGGATTAGATGGACGATTCTCAAGATCGACGGCTGTAGGCAACAAATGGGAGAATGCGAAATTCCCTCATGGTCAGGATTTTTTAGAAATATATACATTAACGTTTTAAAACTTTGATAAAGAGACACGATAATGGATAAAAGTAGCATAGGGGGATTCTACACATAAACTTGCATGTTCTAAACAGAGAAAAAAAACAACATTCGAAGTTATCCTTCTATGATAGAAGTTCTATCATCAAAAATTTATGAATTAAATGACATTTTTCTAGTGTTGGTTCAAGTATCTCGCTCTGGTTGCGCTTCCCAATTGTACACATGAAAAAGTGTTATGATTACGATGTTATTATATGATTACGATGTTATTATTCTGCATTTGTTTCCCATAGGAAATAACCCGACTCTAGAGTATAAACGCTAAAGTACTAAACCGAACCCAACCCAAAGTTTTAAAATATTCGAATGGGGTTTAGAAAACTAGAGTCCAACACAAACACAAACCGAATATTTGATCTCTCATGCTTAATTTTGATTGCAGGATATATATATGTAGGTTACTTTGGTTACTAGGAAAAGAAAAAAAAAAGTCATTGTACGTGAGCCAAAATGAAATTTCCATAAGGGTAATTTGCAGGCCACACCCTTTGACCATGTTTTATTTTCAAGGATTGGCAAAGTGAAAGGTGGTTTTCACGTTTTGTCTTTTCAGCTGAAATTTGACCATTTTGCCCTTACTGCTGCAGTAGAGAAACTGTTGAATGTACGGTTTATTTAGTCAGGTTTAGTTAGGTACACTATTCCGGTTTAGTTATAATATTATAAAATTATTGATAATAATTGGTGAGTTAAAGATGAACCCAGGAACAAACATTAATTGCGAACAAACATTGATGCTCAAGAAGTGTTGATCTTTTTTATTTACGAAGTTTGGAGTCAAGATAAGCATTATCGTGTAAGTAATGAAGTTTTAAAGAATTTTTTTGTTATAACATACTATGATCTTCATTGTGTTCAAAATCAACTTTGTTTTTTATAGAAAAACCCAGAAATATTTTATTTTCAATTTTGTTGGTTGAAAATGATAAATGTGTAAATACTTATGTTTATAAGTGTGT
>Ga0041059_1003164_pt1 | contig 11510 bp, 13 predicted proteins | sample AraColnosormetaG_FD_56232 | JGI IMG/M metagenome (GOLD analysis project Ga0041059, IMG submission 56232) | Arabidopsis roots microbial communities from North Carolina, USA - Col MF nosort | ecosystem: Host-associated > Plants > Roots > Unclassified | place: USA: North Carolina | collected... | reverse complement strand
CCCTTGAAGAAATAAAAAAAAAAAAGAAAAAGCAAATTTACATATACTAATTTATGTCTATATCTAATTTTTGTTTTAACCAAAAAGAAAATTCACAAATTTGTTTTTATATGTGTTATTGGTCAATTAAATTTAGCATGTATTAATTTTTTTTAAAATCATTTAGTATGAATAATAGCTATTTAAAAGGCCATAGAAGTTTAAAATAAAAAATATTTTTTTTAATATTAATTTAGTTGGATAAAATTGTATCTTTCATTGTAATATAGTGTTTTGATTCGTTAAGCTAAAACACACAAAAAAAAAACTTAATGAGCTTATAAGAAATAATTTTTTGGATACTTATGTTCTATTCTATCAAATTTAATGCATCATATGATGGAAGGGATCACATACTTTGATGTGATAATGCAAACTTATACTAATGTTTTATTCCTTGAATTTAAATCATGTAGTAATAAGTGAAAACATAAATTATTTGGGAAAATTGTTTATATGATTAACTTTTCAAAAACTTAATGAGAAGTTAGTATACGAGATTACACAATATATAAAGTATAGATTTTGAACATGTTTTTCCACATATTTTAATTTGTGAATTTTTCTGTTTATCTTTATCAATTATATTTTCTTAGTTGTTAATTATTTTTAGTAATAACTAAGATATAGATTTGATCAGATATAATTATGATATGAAATTGTTATCACTTAAGATAAAGTGTGTAGAGTTAATATCGAGTTTACTATGATTAAATAAATAGTTAAGCTGTATTGTACAATTAAATGTGTAAGATGAAAATTTGTATTAATTACTAAATAAAATATAGAAACAGTGTGTGAGTTATTATTTAGAATTGAAATATCATCAATAATATTAAGTATATAGAATTAAAGTATATAATAAAAATTATTATAAAATAGAATGCATAATATTATAAAGTTAAATATCAAAATTCAAATACTAACAATAAAATTTATATCTTACACACGTCTTTTTAGGTGAGCCTTATCTAGTCTTTATATAACTCATGATATATATTAATTAAGTCATAGCAAATACTAATAGCAAGAACATTGAGCGGGATGAACTAGGAATGTTTATTGTCTGGTGATATTCTATTAATTCGAAACATACACCGTCCTACTAAAGATCTTGTGGGTTCTGAAATCCACACTAGAGATTTGTAATTGAGACTATGAGAAAGGAGGGCTAGATCTTCACAAGAACTTTAAGATTTATATTGCTAAGAACGAATGGACTTTTGTATTGATTAGAACAGAGCTTTTACAATGTGAAAGGAGATTACAAATGTAAAAGTATAAGTGTGAATGAAAAGCTGAGTGAATGTGTCTTCCAAGTCGTCCTTGCTTCCTTATATAGGTTTACGCACGTGGTAGCTCCGTCTGGGATCTACGGAGATTCTCCTGGATATTCGGCAGGTCAGTTCCGAGATATCAGGTCCGCTCCTCGAATATCTCCCTGTTAGTTCCTAGGTTGTTACTCGCTTATCTCCCTTCATCAGGTGATCAGGCTTATCAGGCCCAAATACCCTTTCGCGTATGTGGGCTCATCAGTTGCGCAGGTCCTCTACTTGGTGGGCTTGGTGGGTTTAGTGGGCTGGCTTGGTATCTTCGCAGGTGGATTCTTGGAGGGAAATCCAACTCCAACATTTACCCCCAAGCCCATTGAATGAGTAGGCGAACTGGATGCGCGGACATCTTAGTCTGGTAAGATTGCGAAAATATTTTAGATGAGGTGATAGATATGATAAGATCAGTCGGTTTTGAGGATAAACTAAATAAAAACGATTTAATTTCAGGTTCCTGAACCGAAAGATATTGAGTAGATACGCAAGATAAGTCGCTGTTGACATGGACGGCTGAGATGGAGCGTCTCTTCAGGGCACCACATCTGACGGCCCAGATCAGACGCTGGGAAGAGATCTCTGCAATCTCGAAAACCGTGGTGATGATGGCTTCTTTATGTCGGCCGCAGTGACCGCAACTCAAAACAGTCTAAATGTTTCCAGCAAATTTGCCTCGGCCTCTCATCCTTCACTCCCTGAGATTAATATCGGGACCTCTGCTGCAGCGGATCGGGCAGATAACAATCAGGTCGCTCAGGTCTCTGAGCCATCTGGAGCTGTTCGTGCTGATGGTGCACTGACTTCTCCGAAGAGAGCTCGGATCCTACCGGAGGTGCGCCCGGCAGCTGAGCTGTTCGTGCTGATGGTGCACCTGCGGCAGCTAACCCGGAGGCAGCTGTGTCCGCAGACAGGCGGTCATCTGGTAGGTCCCAAGGCAGAGGCCGAGGATCAAGAGGTTGGGGCAGGTCTTCCTTTCAAGGTTTGAACCGGTCTCAAGAAGTGAGGTAGAAGTCCAATTCTGGTGGAGGGTCAGCGGGAAGCAGGCCCTTCCATTGGTCTTACACTCACGACCGTGATCATCCGATCGTCGAAGACGAGGCTGGGTTGGCGAATCTGCTTCGCCACATCAAAGGGAGGAACTGCTAGGTTCCCGATGTGAAGAACATGGCCAAGGCGGCGGCTTATGCTGACATGATGGCGAACGAGGGCAAGGTAATAATCGATAACTGCCTCCTTCTGATTCCATTCTTATGTCAGTTCTAATTGCTGTTTTGTCTTTGGCAGGCGATAGCTATTACGAACAAGTTGGTTGCTCTCTATGAGCAACATCTGAGCAAGGTTCCCTCGGCAAGCGAGCTCGAAGAAGGGAAGACCCTCATCTAGTAGCTGACAGCGAGTGTGAAGGCTGGTGAGGAACGTGAGGTTTCGTTCCAGGTATGCTTCAGTTATGGTTTGTTTGTATATCTTTTATTGATGATATGATGGTTCTGACTTGGCTGTGGTGTCAGGCAGAGATCGAGAGGTTGAAAATGGAGTTGTCCACTTCGAAAGATCTCGAGAAAGGTTATGCTGAGAAGATCAGGGCCATAGAGCAGGAGATCATGGGGTTGGAGGCAGATAAGCAGACATCGAGGAACCAGATTCTTCGCTTGAGTGAAAAGAAGGACGAGCTCTCTAAAAGAATGGTGGATCTTACTTTGATTGCGCAGGGAACGAAGAAGGCGGTTCACGATGCTAGGGTTGACATGGCTGCTGCGTATTCGAAGTTACTAGCTGGGATCAAGGAGAAGTGGGTCGCCAAAAGGAGTTCACCGTGCTGGAAGGTCAAGCAACCAAGGTGGAGTCAAACTTAGCTTTGATCGACCAGATCACGAAGGCTGCTATCGATCTGACCGTGGAGAGACCTCGGTTGCAAGTGGAGCTGGATGACCTCGAGGCGAAGTGCGCATCAAAGGAGGTGTCAGACTTCACTCTGACCAAGCTGGATATCCTGCAAGTGTCGGAGATGTCGGTGGTACGTCCGATGGACGTCGATGAGCAAGGAACGCCAATCGGCTTGAATGAGTTCGGGAGCAACAAGGATGCGTTTTCGGAAGGTCTCGGGGAGGATCTTGGTACTGTCTTCGCCACGCCGGCCAGGGAACCGAAGGAGTGATTACTTATCCTCCTTGTTTTAAGCTTTTGTGTTTTCGTTTCCGACTTAGTGCCTGGGAAGGCTTTCATCCTTTGTTTGTTTCTTTTTGAACTTGGTGCCTGGGAAGGGTTTTATCCTTTGTTCGGTTAAGTACTTTTATAACTGGGAAGGCTTTTATCTCGTTTAACAAGTACTTTTCGTTTCTTGTTCGCGTGTTGACACTTTGTCGATTTTGGTGTATGATCACCTCGTTTTGTTCATGTTCCGGTTAATATTTGGACTTGTTTTAAATCCAAGTTATTTCGGATGTGATATGATATGTTCTTCGTAGGTTCAAACTTAAGTAAGTTTGCGTGGTTTTATCTCGGGGACCTGTTGAAGTGGGGACACACAAGGGACCTGCCAGATTTTGGAAGCTGGGCTTGTGGTATCGCCGGATCGCGAATGAAACCTTGGTTTTTTCCTTGTTTTATATGTTACGTTTTGATGGCGAAGGAAGGAGTTAGATATGGTTGTCGTACGTGAGCTCCGATGAAGTCGAAGTGATGTGTTTTTATGGGTAAGGTTCACTGTCGACTTTTTGGAAGCGAGATCACAAAGTGGATCCGCCAACATTCGGGTGTTGGGCTTTAAGTATCGTAAGATTACGAATGAGTTTTAAATCGTAGTGGTAACGATTGTTTTGCAAAGCATGATATTGAGTATCAAATTTTTCTTTTATTCTTATCTTGAAATTGTTAAGTACAAATAAGGTAAAGCAAACGACGATCTAATGTCTGGTCACCTAGAGGGGATCTGCTTGGTATCGAGAGGTGGTTGATTTGTTAGGTGAGCCAGCTATCCTTCTTTGACGGAGGTTATGATGTTCGCTTTCCTTGTAGAAGAGATATGATTCAAGCGGAAGAGTTGAGATGGTGGCAGCGTTCACGGGGGAACTGCATACGTACCCGGTTAGGGGATCAAACCTTATCGTAGTTCGATTGAAGTGGTGGCTGCTCTTGGGGGGAGCTGCCTACGTACCCTACCAAGGGATCAAGCCTTATCGTAGTTCGATTGTTTTTAAGTACCTATTCGTGGTATTTCTTGAGATGCATGGCATTCCAAGGTCTTAACTCAGGTACTTCGTTGATATTTTTTCAAGCTTATAGACGCCGTCACGTACCACCTCGGTGATACGATAGGGACCTTCCCAGTTGGTTCCTAGCTTTCCGGCGTTTCACTCTCTCGTGTAGGTGAACGCTTTTCGTAGAACAAGCTCTCCCACATCAAATCTCCGAATTTCGATATTGGAGTTATAGTAGCGAGCGGTAGCTTGTTGATAATTTTGAACTCGGATCATTGCCTGATCTCTGCGTTCATCGATGAAGTCCATGTTATCCTGCAACATTTGCGTGTTCAGATCCGAGTTAGATGGACTGGCGGTCCTTCTCACTTTTGGTACTATGGTATCGACAGGGATTACTACTTCTAGACCATAGGCGAGAGAGAACAGGGTTTCTTGCGTTAATTTGCGAGGTGTAGTTCGGTAGGCCCAGAGATTTGTAATCCACACTAGAGATTTTTAATTGAGATTATGAGAAAGGAGGGCTTCGGTTCGAGGGTTTCAAGCTCTAGCTCCTCTTCCGTTGCACTTGCCTCCGCAGCTGCTGCGAGAGCTCTGGCTACGGCGGTGGTGCTTCGGGTTACTCGTGTGAAGTTGCAAGTTACCGAGGTTTCCATCCTAGCATGTTTGACTGTTAGGTCGATGCTCGGGTGTTCTATTCCTTCGACTGGGATAATTCTTTTGACGAAAGGATCTGACGTAGAAGGTACATCGGTTCTCATTCTTCGGGTTTTGCGAGTATGGATGGTTCGGTCAGGTATGCTTTCAATTGTTTAAAAGCTTGTTCGCAGTCCTCATTCCAGTCAAACTTTTTCTCCTTTCGGAGGAGCTGATAGAAAGGGACGCACTTGTCGGTGGACCTAGATATGAACCTATTGAGGGCGGCGATACGACCGGTTAGCCATTGGACCTCCTGTGCCGTTTTTGGTGGTGGCATTTCGATGAAGGCTGCAATCTGCTTAGGATTGGCCTCGATGCCTCTTTATATTCTGGGTATCCGAGGAATTCTCCTGATTGGACTCCGAAAGAGCATTTCTCGGGATTTAGCTTCATTTCGAATTTGTTTAGGATTTTGAAGCATTCTTTATATTCTGGGACATGGTCCTTTTCGTGAGCTGATTTGACCAGCATGTCGTCAATATAGACCTCCATTGTTTTACCTAGCTGGTCAGCGAACATTCTGTTCACCAATCGTTGGTAGGTAGCTCCGGCATTTTTCAAACCAAAGGGCATTACTTTATAACAGTAGATGCCTCGGTCGGTAATAAAAGCTGTTTTTTCTTGGTCGTCTAGGCGCACAAGTATTTAGTTGTACCCAAAGAATGTGTCAATGAAGGACAGTAGTTTGTGTCCTACAGTGGCTTCGACCAATCGGTCGATATGCGGGAGTGTGAAACTGTCTTTAGAACATGCTTTATTTAGGTCGGTAAAGTCAATGCATACTCTCAACTTCCCATTTTTCTTTTTAACGACAATCGGTCGATATGCGGGAGTAAGGGTATTTTACTTCCCTTATCGATCTGATTTTGAGTAACCGGTCGACCTCATCGTTCACAGCTTTAGCCCTTTCAGGACCTAGCTTGCGACGTTTCTTGTTTATAGGTCGGTAGGTCGGATCGACGTTGAGTTCGTGTGAGGTTAGCTCGAGGCTTATTCCTTGGAGGTTTGCGCTTGACCAGGCAAAGCTGTCTTTGTTTTCCTTGAGAAAGGTTATGAGATCCTCTCGTATTGCTGGGTCGAGGTCGTGACCTACCTCAATGCATCATTTAGAATCTGATTCGTCTATGCAGACCTGCGTTATCAGCGATTTTCGAGCTCCACGTTGAGACGGGTCGGAGGATCTGACTGTTTTGATTTCTGCGAGTTTGTCCTCTATCATTAGTACCACGGGGTCAGCTTTTTTGATATGCTCGTAGCTACCCATATAGCATTTTCGGGAGCTGCGTTAGCTGCCGTATACGACTGCTATCCTGTTCTCGGAGGGGAATTTAATGCATTGGTGGTAGGTTGATGGGACGGCTTTCATGGCATGTAGCCATTGTCTTCCCAGTATTGCGTTGAAAGGAGCTTTCTTATCGACCAAGAGGAAGTTCGTGAGTTGTCTCACTCCACGTGCGACGGTTGGGAGCTGGATGGTTCCTAGGAAAAAAGTCGTATCTCTAGCAAACCCGGTAAGTGGCGTTTTTCTGCCTTGCAACTCGGAATCGAGGTGCCCCATTTTTTTGAAGGCGTCGTAGAAGAGTACGTCAACTGTGCTTCCCATGTCGACCATTAGACGGGAGAGTTCGTAGTTGCCTACGTCGATTCGGATAACGAGAGCGTCATCGAGAGATTTATCGAGGTCAGTGGTTTTGCTTTCCAAGAATGTGATCTTGTGATCAGGTCCCATCATCGGGCTTTTACCTTTTGTGTAGGAATCTGCCTTGCTCTAGATGAGTTTTGATCGAATTGATTGATCTATGTCGGGAGCATCGCTCACTGCTCACTGCTAGATGCATTCGTGAATGTATTTGAGCCATGTTCGCGTTTGTTTGTGCTGCGTAATCACTCGATCTATGTCGGGACCGTTTAGGAGGTCGCTTCCAGGTATCCGGGGAATGGATGGTGGATTAGCGGTAGAGGTCCGTTGTTGTGCTGAGTTCCCGGGAACGTGGGAGCTGGACGCGGTTGTTTGTTTCTCGTCCATGTGTACCTCGGAGGTGAGTACCTAGCGGTAGCACAGGTGGGAGCGGTAGCCTTGGAAAGGTAGGCGTTATACGTGTCTCATTCCCTATTGTTGGGTTTTTGACGAGGGTGTGCACGGGTGCCTGAAAAAAGGCGACCTGCTGGTTGAGAGGAGGTGAGACCTCTATCGAGGCGAAGTCTAGACGAGTCCTTGGAGTAGGATCTGTCTAGGAGACAGTACCTGTCAGATCTATGGGGATCTGGGCAGGAATCCCAGTTTTAGCGGGGAGGAATTTCCTTGCCCGCAGTATCACGCTCTACTTCCTGCGCCATGCGAGTAGAGTCGCATCTCTTCTGACCCACCATTGCGGCGAGGTTGCGATGCGCAATTTCTTGATTTTTGCCTATGTTGATCAGGTTCAGGATCATTGAGCGAAGCTCGGCCAGCTCGTTGGCAGATATTGGAGGGACCTGATTAGACGATTTAGCCGGGTTATCTGCGTTAGGAGGATATATCGTGAGGGGGGGGGAGGACTTGGTCAGATCCTACAGAATTCAAGTTTTGGGAGATGTTCTCCGCATTAATGTCATGGATAACATCAACCTGGATTCCGAGAGGGAGATCCGTTGGGAGGTGCCCGTCCACGACGTTATCGTTTGGGATCTGAACTGGTACACCAGATCTCGTTGAATCGGATGAATTGGGATCCATGATCGTTGGTCACAATTGATGTGTTAGTTTCGGTGTTGAAAGGATCTATTTCCGTCCCCACAGACAGCGCCAAATGTGGGTTCTGAAATCAACACTAGAGATTTGTAATTGAGATTATGAGAAAGGAGGGCTAGATCTTCACAAGAACTTTGAGATTTATATTGCTAAGAACGAATGGACTTTTGTATTGATTAGAACATAGCTTTTACAATGTGAAAGGAGATTACAAGTGTAAAAGTATATGTGTGAATGTAAAGCTGAGTGAATGTGTCTTCCAAGTCTTACTTGCTTCCTTATATAGGTCTACGCACGTGGTAGCTCCGTCCGGGATCTACAGAGATTCTCCTGGATATTCGGCAGGTCAGTTCCGAGATATCAGGTCCACTCCGCGAATATCTCCATGTTAGTTCCTAGGTTATTACTCGCTTATCTCCCTTCATCAGGTGATCAGGCTTATCAGGCCCAAATACCCTTTCGCGTATGTAGGCTCATCAGTTGCGCAGGTCCTCTACTTGGTGGGCTTGGTGGGCTTAGTGGGCTGGCCTGGTATCTTCGCAGATGAATTCCTGGAGGAAAATCCAGCTCCAACAGACCTCAATCATTTCATGTAGTTTAAATAGCTTTTCTTTACACTAGACATGTAATCATGATTAATAGTGCCATCCCAATGTCTTATAATGTTACAATTGACTTTAAAAAGACCATGATATACATATTTATTACAAAAAAATTCATCAAACAAAATATACAAATGAATATGTATAACAAAATCGTTAAAAAAAATTAAAGCATCAAAGATAAATAAGGTTTTTTTTATCAAAGATTGTTTTTTTTCCTTGTGGAAGACCAGAACAGGAGAGGTGATGGCAAAACAGACCAAACACTACCACTAGACTACAAAACTTTTACATAATTTGATGACCGAATATATTTATATAGATTTGTAGGCTGCAAGCATAAGCTTGCCCAGCTTGTACAATTATACTCGAGGCTTACTCTAAGGAGGAGCAATAGTAGCATAACGTAATGGCATGGGTCTGTCACGTTTTTGATCGTCTCATATCCGTGTTCTTGGCATTTTTATTTGGTCTTAACTCATTTTAAAGCTATTTGCATATTTTTCAAGTTTTCTCTATTTATATATAATATGACTGCTTTTGGATCTAAAATATGAAGAAAAAAACGTGAAGAAAAGAAGTAAGAAGGAGTTAGAGCCAAGGAGTTTGGAGGAATAATAATCGGGAAGACTAGCTAAAGCCTCCAAGTACTAGATTAGATTGCCAAGATTGCTCTACAGTCGATTGAATACAACCGGTCTATCCTTTGGAGCAACACACCATAGATAAAACGCCTTATTTCTTTTGAATCCCAAAGTTGATAATCAACATTGGTGCAGAGAAGCATTGTCGACATATCAAAGTAACTTCCCCGTCTAAACTACCACATTGTGGATTGTAAAATTCTGGCCTAGATTTTTTCACATCGTAGCGTTCCTACCACATTTTGAATCGAAGTGTTTCTAGTCCTGTTACTTTTTTTTTTTGGGCGCAACTTCAACTTAATATTAACCAAGATTTAATTACATTTTGTCTATTTCGACACATGCTTTAACCCATAATGACCTTACAGAGTACAACCTAGGGACATGATTCTCAATAGAAAGAGCCTCCTTCGCTACTCTATCCTCCATTCTATTGCGTTCTCGATGTATAAACACAACTTTCAAATCCTCATAACATGAAGAAGTTGTTTGATATAATGAATGATCGGCCTTAAATGATAATTTTATGTTTCTCCCCTAATCAAAGACACCAGTTGTTGAGAATCAGTTTCGAATATCTAACTTTTCGGAAGTTTAGTCGGGTCAAGGATAACACTGCCCATCTAAGACCTTAGATCTCAACATTCCTCTGCCTCCTCATTTGCTCGTCTCACTACCTCTTGCGTTGTGTAGTCTTTCCCCTTGAATAAATAGTCATTTTTGCATTTCCACAGCCTCCATAAAAGCCATGGGCCTATTTTCTCTTCATTATCCAAATGGGGGTGCACCAGATTTACATTCATTATACAGTAAATATTTTGGTAGATAGAATCTGTCCACTCACCTCCATGTGAAGCTGGAATGACGAAAATAGCCCATATGAGCCGAGAAAAAGCACACTTAAAAAGTAGATGTTTAAATGTCTTTACATGAGCTAGACATAAGATACATGATCCGTCTCTTGCTAAGTGCCTGTAGGATAAGTTTCCTGCCACTGAAATACAGTTGCTCACACATCTCCATAGAAAGTGTTGTAGTTTTGGAGGAGAATCTGTTTTCCAGACTTGTGGGAATATCGGGGTTATGCTAGGTTGTACCACTTCTTGAGGAGTGTGCTGACACTTAATAACTTCCATGGTAACCCAATATCCATACTTCACCGTATACAAACCATCATTAGAGTAATCCCAAGCAAAACTAACCTTTGAGGTATTGCCTCCTTGTCTAAGTTTTACAATTTGCTGAACCACTTCCTCAGGGAAGCAAGTATGTAGTAAGTTCATATTACATTCTCTTCCATTGGCTAATAGAAGGTCTTTAACATACCTTAGAGATTGAATCAGATTAGGAACTTGTGGACTGTTCCAATTCACCACTTGCACACCCTTAGCCGGTTTTGCTGGGAGCCATTAATTTTGCCAAATATTTGTGGACTATCCATTACCAATCACAACTCTTATACCGTTTCTTAATAAATCTTGAGCTGCATGTATGCTCTTCCATGCAAAAGACGGTTTAGATCCAAGATGACCTTGTAAGGGATCAGATTTGCTGAAATATCTACTCTTGTAGATTCGACCAAACAAGGAGTCTGTATTGGTGATTATCCTCCATAGTTGCTTCCCTAGCATGGCTATGTTGAACGCTTCTATGTCTTTAAATCCTAGACCTCCCTCAGATTTTGGTTTACTTAGATGCTCCCAAGCCTTCCAATGCATTACTCTCGAATCTGTCTTATTTTCCCCCAGAACTCAGCCATCACTGATGCTATTTGTTGACAAACTGTAATGGGGAGCTTAAAACACGCCATGGTATATGAGGGTAGGGAAATGGCTGCCTAAAGCTTTTAATAAAACTTCCTTCCCTCTTGGAGATAGGAAATTGTTTTGCCAACTAGACATTCTTTGCTTAAGACCATCTCCAATGGTACTTTATTTTTCACCTTTTCGTTCATTTTAAAGTGAAAAATAAAGAATTCTTCTCCAATAGCGCTTCATTTTTATCTTCAAAACTAGATTTTAACCCGCGGTACACCGCGGGAACAATTTATTTTTTAAAGTTAGTATACATAAAAGTTTGCAAATTGTATCTATCGATAAAATATTTTTATTTTATAGTTTACAATTGTTATTAAGTAACGTCCTGTCAAACCCGTCCTGCCAACGTGTCCCGTAAAAAAACCATTTATTTTATTAATGTTGATCTTATTTATGATATGTTTATGAATTATTGTCTAAATATTTTGTAATTTTGTAGTAATTAAATGCTAT
>Ga0041059_1003163_pt1 | contig 11520 bp, 13 predicted proteins | sample AraColnosormetaG_FD_56232 | JGI IMG/M metagenome (GOLD analysis project Ga0041059, IMG submission 56232) | Arabidopsis roots microbial communities from North Carolina, USA - Col MF nosort | ecosystem: Host-associated > Plants > Roots > Unclassified | place: USA: North Carolina | collected... | reverse complement strand
TTTTTTTTTTTTTTGTTTCAATCATCCACCAAGATATCCGGCGATGAATCTTCCTATAAAATACCAATAATTGATACATGCAAAATCTTAATTTCTAAAAGTGTATCATTATAACAAACTAACAATACATTGAGGCGGAAATAATTTTAGAAAATCATATCAAACTTTTAAGGAAATGAATGATTACACACATTCACTCATGCACAGATACACACACGTAAAAACGTTAATTGCAAATTAAATAATTGAGCAACTTTGAAATTAAAGCAACTTTGATTTCATGATTTGTTTTCACACCATACCTTTCTCTTGCTTTCTTGCACCAAAGCTGTTCAACAGTAACCTCACCCTTCTTCTTCAAAAACTTCAATCATGTTCCATTCTCTTTCTCTCTCTCTAAATCTCTCCCATGGGTTATCTCTCTTGCAACGGCGAATCCGCCGTCGCAATCTGCGATACTTATAACTGGAATCCTCGTCGACGATCTAAAGTACCGGAGAAACGTCATCCTCCTAAGCTTCGGGTTTTCAACTACGACGAACTCGCCGTCGCTACTAACGGCTTCTCCGCCAATAACTTCCTCGGAAAAGGAAGTCACGGCAGAGTTTACAAAGCAGTTCTCGACGACGGAAAGCTTCTCGCCGCCGTCAAGAGAACAACAATCACCACTACCGTTGGTAATAACAATAACAACGTGAGTCAGGTAGACAATGAGATCGAGATTCTTTCACGGGTTCGTCACCGTTGGATGGTCAACTTAATCGGTTACTGCGTTGACCACCGGAGGAAAACAAAGCTGTTAGTCGTCGAGTACATGCCTAACGGTACGCTTCACGATCAGTTACATTCTCGTAGTTCGTTAGATTCACGGTTAAGTAGTTGGAATCGGAGAATTAAACACGCGCTTCAGATCGCGATTGCTGTCCACGCTCTTCACACCGCAGAGACTCAAGTGATCCACCGTGACATTAAATCGTGTAACGTTTTAATAGACGGTGACGGTAACGCTAGGTTAGCTGATTTCGGATTAGCATTGATCGGAAACGTTGACGATGAGCGTTTGAAATATACTCCGCCGGCGGGTACGTTGGGATATTTAGATCCGTCGTACTTAGCACCGGCGGACTTGACGGCTAAGAGCGATGTTTTCAGCTTTGGGATATTGTTGTTGGAGATTATTAGTGGTAGAGAAGCCATTGATTTGAATTATAGTCCGTCGTGTATCGTTGATTGGGCGGTGCCGCTTATCAAACGCGGCGATTACGACGCGATTTGTGATTTGAAGATTAAGAACCGTCCTTATTACGCCGTGATTCGGAAGTTGGCCGTTATGGCGGCTAGGTGTGTTAGATCGACGGCGAAGAAACGTCCAGATATGTTAGAGGTTGTTGAGTGTTTGAAAACGGTGAGGCAGTTATCTCCGGCGTGGAATAAACTGCGGCGGAGGAGTGAAGAGAGATCGGAAAATGTTTTGGCGGTTGAGGAAGAGAAGGAAGAGATTCATGTGAGGATTGTGAGAGGAGGAAGCAGGAAGAATCGGAAGGTATCGAACGTGACGACGAGTGTGGATGATGTTTACGAGAGATTAGTTCCGGAGGAAACGCTGCCGTTTCGTCGTCGGAATTTTGTGCTGAGATCGAGATCAGTAGGAGCGAAAGTTGGACCGGATCCATACGACGGGTTTGGTGATGAGACGGTGGTTACAATGAGATTACTTATTGAGAAAGAAAGACCGGTGACGACGGCAGCGATGAGGCTGAGTAAGTCGAGGTCGGTGGGGATTGTACGTAGTCATAAAACGGCGTCGCGGAAGAGATACTGACATGTTAACTAAAAGTCAGCATTTTGACAGGCTATTTGTTTGACCGTTGCCTGTTTTGTTTTCCACTTTTTTCTTTCTATTTTTGTTTTTTTCTGTCTCATGTGTTTGTCTTTTTTTATTGAGTTGATATTTTGGTTTTTGTTTTGTTTTGGTTGTTGTATTGAATAAAATTTTGTGTTTGCTACGAATTTTTCAAAGTAATTACTGAAAAAGTTTTTAAAAAGTCAGAAAGGGGAATGGAATAGACTACTTGAAGTCTTGAACATTGTAAAGTTGCATAGAAAAATGAGAGCTGAATCTTTCCTTTAAAAGGTTTTGTCAAAGATGATGAAGTTGGTCTTTAACTAAAATTTTCATGAATCTTTTTGGTCCAGTTTGTCTCCTCTCTCGCATTAAAAAGGACAGAATGTGTGGAGTTTCGAAGCCATTGTTATCGAAGAAGATTTAAAGCAACAAGGAACGATGGTACTTTTGTGATTCATTGAACTTTTTTAAGGAGAACAAAAATGAAACTGGTTCAATTTCATCCAAATATGTTCTACACGAATACATATATACTATATGTAAAATTCAACAATATCATATACAACGAAACATTTACATCAACAGATAAATAAATTTGTTCACAACCCAAAAACAACTGATTAAAGCTAATCACAAACTGAAATCTGTCAAAATCCAACACGCACACTACACTTGTGTTCTCTACTTAGACACCCCTCCCTGTCATTTGGAACTGAATAAATGAATCTCTCAGACCAGTGAGTCTTCCGATATGACAGTGAGCAGAGAGTATTTAGCTTTGATTGAGATCTTGCCTGCCTCAACACAAAGTTTAGCACCAGTCACAACCCAATATCCAGGTTGTTCCTCTGGACCTCTCATCACTTCCTTCGTGTCTACAAGACTCAGCAACTTTGGTTTCACAGGCGGTGATGGCCCTCTAGGATACACTGCAGAGTTTATATCAATCTTAGACTGTGGCTTAGTTGTTGCCGGGTTTGGACTTAATCCCGTGCTTAGTCTTGTACTGATCATCGAGAAAACACCGGATTTGCGCGAGTTTGTTGAAAGATTGTCCCAGCACGATTTACGTGTAACAGCTGAAGCATCTAGTGAGAAACCGAGCCTCAAGAAGAGAACTTTCCTCATCCCCATTCCTTTCACTTCTAACCAGGCTTTGGTTACAATAGAGGCGGTGTCATCAGACCGTGCTCCGTTGTACTGAACTGGGTAGGTGCAAACGTGTGAGAATATTCCCCATTTCACAGGTACATAATACCCTTTTTCAACTGGTTCCTCGATGGGTTCATAGGTGTCATCGTGTGAGAGATGGAGACTTGGAGGACATGCAGAGAGGTGCTGCAAATGTATTGCTAGATGATTTCCTTTCTTTCCCTCAAGGAAGAAGCGTAGTCCGGTTACTGGTCGCTCACCTGAATCAACCTACACAACAGTTTTCAAAAAATTGGAAAGTGTAAACTTAGCAAAGGGTTATCATTTACATGGATCAATGTGAAAAACAAATGTACCTTTGATGTGTTGACGTATAGTTTTGGACCCATCAAAGAGAACTGAAGGGATGGAGAACTTTGTTTCGAGCGGCGTAGTCCAAGAGGGAGATCTCCATACACTGGAGCCCATTGGCGTGGAAGTTGAAACTCAAGAAACTGATGCAACTCTTCTATAGGTGGCTTATCTACAACATTTTAAACAACCTTGTTACCTGAATGAACCGTTGAGTACCTAAGATACAAAAGCCAAAAAAGAACAAAATACTCACATCGGAGGTATAAGTTCACTGCATGACTAAGAAATCCTGTTCCTGGGAGACCGCTCAAGAGTGAAGTTATAGGAACAAAACACATCGATATAACGTTGGGTGCTTGTGATACTGTTGAGAGCCATCGTTCATGACTTTGCCCCAGATCAACACCTCCTCTTCTGATACAAACCCTCATAATCTCCTGGAGATGCAAATACACAATTATTTTAAGCTTAAAAAGAAAACCCATTTGACTCACTGCATCAATAGTAAGAAATAGCGAACCTCGTTCTTGGTATGCATGACAACAGCAGAGCTAACCGAGGTACCAAACGGTTGAAGTCCCCATTGTAGAAGATTCTCCTCCTGCAGAACCATTAAAAACATGTCAAGCTACATTGTGATTTGAACACAACGACACTGATAGCTAGACCCCGACTACTAGACTCTTTACCTTTGGCTTCCCTGAATAAACAGAAGCAGGAGATTTACTTTCAACAGGATCAACACAAAATCTTTCATCACCCCAATGCTTCAACATTTTCTGAATTTCCTCAGGCTCATGATTCGATTTACGCATCTGTTTCACATGAATGACATCTTTACCTCCCATAGTCACTCCAACAACAACATGAGTACCATATTTCTCAATAAACCTATAAAAAAAACAAAAATTCAATCTCACTCATTAACATAAACTCCAAATCACACTTAAAAACTTTCTAAGTGAATCATCAAAACCATACCCAGCAAGTGCAGCAGAGTCCCAAGAAGAAGGAACCTCACGTTTCACTTCATCACGTAGTGTCAACTGCTTCCTAACAATCTCTACACTATACAAACTAATAAACCAACCATCATAAGCTAAAGTCTTAACAGAGCTCGCATCTTTTGGCCAACATTTACTAAACGCAAACATATTATTAAACATCCCTGACGGAATCTTCCCGGAGAGACACATATCTTGATTAAACTTCTCCGACATCTACACAAAAACAAAAAAAACACACTCAAAAATTAGGGTTTCTAAAAACGAAAAACACGAATCTCAGTGGATTATTTAGATTTTAACTAAAAAACCTGATTAAAAGAGAGTATATCGGAGCGTAATCGAGTACGTTCGCCTTTATCGCACTTAATCGAGCTCGAGACGTTGTTAACGACGATACCACCGGGGAAGATTAAGTCACGGTTCCGAGTCGGGTCGATTTCGACTAACCTGGAACCGTCGGGTGTGGTTTTACAAGCGGAGAAACGAACATCGGAGCAGAGATCGTAACCTAATCCGATTACAGAGACGGCTTTCTCGGCGGCGGAGTGAGCATCGAGGCGGGTGAAATTGTTAAAGGCCATGGATCGGAGAGAGACGATGATGAGGAGGAAAATTCAAAAGATTGTGGCTGTGTGTGGTGGTGAAGAAGAAGAGAAGCGCGAAGGTATTGAAGTGGTCAACGGTGTATGGCTCAAAGTGAAATACTTTAAGAATAGTTTTGGAAAGAAAATCGTTAAAACATTATTTAGTCAACACGCCATTACTTTGACTTTACGGCTAAAATTATGTTTGAATTTCGGATATGGAATTATATAGTGTGAATGTGAATGATTTTAATGTGACAAAAGGAATTATAATATTTTATTACCTAATTTGTCTTAATGTTGTTTTAGTAGCAAGTAGATTACTGATTTTTTTTTTAAGTTTGTTAGAGGACACTTAGGCAGTTAATTAGGCTGATGATATTTGACTAGGACTATGTAAAATCAGCAGATTTGTTTTGTAGTTTTTTGTCCAATTTCTAACACTAACGAAGTTTATGGTTATTGTCTAGTGTGATGTCTACTGTTCTAATTAATTATAATTTTCTTAGTTATGATTTTATCAATTATATCATCTAGTACAATTTCTTTGAAAAAATCAGCTTGTGTCACTCATATTAGTGTTTTATTTAACCTCATACTAATGTGTTCAATTATCTAAATCATTATCAAACTCTATTTATTTATTTTTGAATGAACTCTAAATTTAGTTTTATGTCTTTTATCTTTTAAGAACTGAGAGATCTGGATTAATTTCGAGTTGTCATTTAATGTATACTCAATGCTCACCACAATTTTTTTTATATAAAAAAACTCGAATTAAACTCATTCTTATTAATCCTTCAATCACTAGACAGTCTAGACTGAGTTGTTAAAATGAAGTCTTATTTAGATTTAACCTATTTTCTTAGGAAATTTAGATGTGCCCACCACCAAAATGATATATAATTTGAATCAAGATCTGCAAATATGATTTTCCCTAATATAAACTTCTGGCGGATGTCATGAAGACTTGATACCAAAACATGTAACATGAAACTTTCTTTGGTAGACTTTTCTCATAATGTAAGGCTGTGAGACGTTACATCATCGACTTTAATATTTATTTCCATGTAAGATTTTGTCATATAACCCTTCATATGTTCGTTTTGTTTGTGTAATTGGGTGTCAACCACACTACAGTTGGTATATATAGCAACGAGACTTCTTACACGTTGTTCGTCGCATGTTACTGTGTGATTGACAAAGTTGCGGCGTCGGACCAAATATAGTAGGATTTTACATATATTTCTATAAAGTTTGGATCTCAAATTCGACTGAAAAATGTGGTTGAAAACAATATAAAAACACATGAATTTCTACTAGTTAAGTTTGTTGTGATTAAGAGTTATCAATCTTTGGCTTCTTCAATATTTACTGTAAACAAATGTAACTTGTCATCGGATGAATAGTGGATCTGAGAAATTTGGCTTCACATCAAAACAATGTATACATACATACCCTTATTCAACAACTTATAGTTAGAAGATGTATATAATCAAACGTTTACTAAAGTAATTATTTGAGTATTGATAAGTATTTAAACGATGTTAATTGGATGAATTTAAAGAAATTATATCAGTTTTATAGATACATCTAGAGATATCAATGCAATTTGAATTTTTGTATTTAATATTAACAAGGAAAAAATACTCTACGATGCTATGAAACATTTTGTTAAGAAAATCACCTAAAATATATTTCAATAAAATTCCTAACGTGTGGTTGAACCCGAAAAGCATGTGTAAGACTTGAAGAAAAGTCACCATACCAAGTTGATCTTTTGAATTCTATGTCTCGTGTTCAAATTACCCAAGAATTTTTGGTTATGAAGCGTTTCCTTTTGACTCGTGTTCAAATTTATGTTTCGGAAAATGCTAAGGAAGATAACAAATCCTTTGTTAGTTTTAGTCATAGCTACTTTATGCTCCATGTTTTTTCATAAAAATATTTCATGAACTCAATCTTTTCTCATAACTGAATACATGCCAATGTTGTAAAGATTATATATATACTACACATACATGGTTTATCTAGAGAGTGGAACAAGATGTGTATATATATAACTATTTGTATCTACTACAAAACATAAACAATGACATTATTCATATGCAGTAAGTACCTACACAAGCTTTAATCAGCACTACCTTATTTATACAACACCCATATGTCAAAAGTTTTACCTGTAAGTAGCAAAGTTGAAGAACATCCAATCCAACATATCTTCCGGTTTCATTTCGGCTTCTTATGTCTCTGTATTGGACCTAGACTGCCATGAGGAACTGGCCCGGGATAAGGAAAACCTCCTCCGTAAACCGGGCTTGGGTTCCAAAACCCATAATCGCCATACAACTTTGGTAAAAAGCTCTTGGATTTCACCCTAAACGAAGGATCTAAATCTAGAGATGGAGATTTGTTCGTAGAGATAGAAGGTCTTGCCATTACGGTCGAGAAAATGACGATAACGAAGGTAGTTATGAGAACCATAGACATGTTAGAAACATGAAGACGCATAATCTCCAAAACTCTTACGATCTGCATGATGCTCCTACTTATTTTGAGCTATTTAAAAACAGATTACATAAAGGATTACAGCTCATATCTTGTTAAATTAATGTTTTTGTATAATTATGAAACTAGCTTGTTTTATATCAAACGTATAATGTAATTAAGATAATGCCTTTGAGGATTCAATAGTTGTTTGTTTATCACACGTCTTATGAATGATAAAGATCATGAGGGTTGCATGTACTTGGTTGTTTATACACTAGGAAACGAAATCAGTTGGCTATTGATTCTCAAAAATAGATCAAGGCCCAGTAGTATGGTAAGGCCCAAATATTATGCTGACTTGGGGCATGGTTTGTTTTCACACAATATTGAAACTATAGTTTACAATGATACCATCATTTGATTTCATAACAAATCAAATTTAACATAGTGAAATCAAATTTAACAGAGATTCCAAATTATTATTATCATTTCATAACAAATCAAATTTAACATAAGTTCTATCCCCAAAAAGAACAATCGGACCATAAAAGCATTAACAACTACAAATTATTTTGAATTTATAAGAGCAAAAAATATTCTTCAGACGCATTAAAGCTTTAACTGTCCATTTTCTATAAGAAACAAAATGAGATGTTTTTGAAGTAAATTTAGTTTTTAAAAAAAAAGAGTTTCATGATTCATAATATTAATATAACATGTGTTTTAAATGATTTATTTTAGTTATAACCATATGATCCGTACCGAATAAATGAGATTTAGTCAACGACGGACACGCTTTGATCCAAATGTCCCCATCTTGACCACACGAAAAGATCCGAAGTCTCCTCCTTTGTTATATTCCCGGCAAGTTCAATAATTTAGTTGGCCTTAATTGTGATTTTTAATTTGTAAAGATACTTTATAACACATGTGAGTTTCATTCATGCATCAAACCCACTGTTTTGTGCCCAACCTGAACCGTTAACCTTGTATTAGTATTATATGCCACTGTTATGATTAATACCACACCAAGACTATCCGTATTAGTTATGATTAAAAAACATTCAGCGCGTAAGACGTAATTACATATCTAATTTGGAATAGTAAGTTGTCCAAAAGAAATGAATCCGATCGACCAATGAGAATGATACGATTACCGTGTGTAATGTGGGGCCTATGTATGGATATTTTTTTATTTCTATTTTTAGTTACAAGCTCTTTCACAAGAAAGAAAAATAAAAGGATTTTATTAGCTATATGAACTATTAGAAATTTTGTTTGTTAATTTCATAAGATAAATATATTTGATATTTTTATAAGTAGTTATAGTTTGCAGTCTTTATTCTCTATGTTACTTGCTATGTGTTTACTATTCAATTAAAACATTTTAACTAGTGATTTTTTTTTTTCATCACCTAGTGATTTGTTTTGGTCCTAGTGATGATCTTTTTGGTGAAAACTATTGCATAAATTAGTTTCCGGTAGTCCGACCGATTTTCGATTTAAATGCTTGATACTCATTAATACCCCTGGAAAAGAAAATATGTTTCTATGAAGACCAAGTAGTTATGGTCCATTCACCTCAAAGTCCAAAATGCAATTAAATAATGTGAAATTGTGAGGAGAAGAATCTATCAAACTTTGAAATCAAGGTGGAGCAAATGCATTGCATCTGAAATGTGGGCAATCCTGGAAAAAGGTAACATTATCCCATTTTTATATTTTAAACATTAGTATCAGTATTAGTATTATAGTATTTTATACTTCGATTAACTATGTAAAATATGATTCTCATCAGTGTTTGTTCTCCGACAATTTTGCAGCCATCTGTCTTTGGTTTCAACCCGATCTTTCTGTTTTATGGTCTATACAATGTGTGCATTGTTTATTTTGTTGTTGTCAAAATGTGTCTGTTTTAAGTAACACATAAGTAAGTAATCATTCTTTGTTTTAAAAAAAAAATACATATATTTGTTTTTAAGATATGGTTTAATTGTTCTACCAATTATTGAGCGTAAAGGCTGCATGTGTGCTTCGTCAAGCCATCCGCAGCCGCATGTGAGACCAGTTTAAGTATTTGCAGTATTTGCAATATTGGCTACGATTTTCTGTTTTTTTGGAAGAAGAAGAGTTTTCAAAAAAAATATTTTCGTTTTGAATCATCAATATAAACACATAGTTAAATTTGGGTGAATATTTTAAAAAGATAAACACCAACCTAAATTTATGAATAGCTACGCAACCTCAACTTCGTTTACCAAGCTATGAAAAAAATAGAATTAAACAATTTGGAGGACTAATTCTTTAAATAGAACTTGTTAGAATATATTATGATTTGTTTGTGTATATCTATACTTTTTTTAATTGTATATTTACTCAAATAAGATCTTTCTCAATTCAGTCATACCATCTAGAATGACAAAAGATTCTTTCATCTTACATGGTATTAAAATCCTTTGATCTTTAAATTCTATAAATTACAGCGCTGTCTTTTTTCTTTGCTATGCCGCTGCTGCCTAAACAAAACACCACCACCATCATATCTATAATAAATTAAAATTTATAATAAAAACAACTTAAAATTAATCTGATAAAAAAACAAATTAACAAATATCATGGTTGGAATATGTTTGTTTTCTTTCGTATCGTTTGCTTTATCAGTAAACAAATAATTGATTTTTACCATTCGCGTTAGTAGTTATTAAATATTTGATAAGATTATTGTGACGGCAAATTTTATTGGAATATATAAATAAACATATTAAATTTTAAATTTAACATAATACTATATATAACGATATTATTATATTTTCAGCTTATTAAAATAGTTATAAATTTTTAAATGGTTAGATTTATATTTACTGTGTTATATATAGTGTTAACATATCATTCATAAATATGATGTAAAAATATATGATTGTATTAAAATTTGAAATATTTTCTCTCGTGACAGCTTGCCAACTATCAATAATTAGGAAGATAAGTAATTGTATACAGTATTTGTTTTCTTTACTACTCAATACATGATAAATTTTTAATACTTAAAGTTATATATAATTTCATTTAATAATAATTATTTCAATTGATAATTAAATAATAACACATGTCATATGTTTGTTAATTTATATATATAGAGAAACATTGGTATGCAACTCTCCATATCTTTACTTATATTTGTATTTGAGGATAAAATTTGTTTGAAATAATTACTATGTTGATAAATTTATGATATTTATAAGAACATTAGGAAAGTTTCTTTTTGAAAATAAGCAACTGATTCAATTTTGTATCAAATCATACACTTAAAATTATCTCTTTTAAAAACCAGATTTAAAAAATAATAATTAGATGAAAATATAGTTTTTTTTGTCAGAAATATAAATTATAATTTGAGAATGTCATTAACGAATCATTTCTAGTAATAATAAATATATTTTTTTTAATTTTTCTATAAAATCAATTGAAAGTTGTTTTCATCACCATAAGTCAATTGAAAGTTGTTTTCCTATTTCTTTATTTTTAATAAGAAAATAAGAATAAATAATAAAAACACTCTGAAGTATATTTTTCCAAAACAAAAAATCAAAATATGACAAGCAATATACAATAAAAAAAGAAGCAAAACATATTTTTATTTTTATTTTTTTATAGCAAAATATAAATTGTTTCCATGCAAAGCCTAAAATTAAAAACGGTAGACCCATATAAACTCAATAATAACTACTACTTTTTATCCTTTCCTCTAAAAAATAAAAGATGACAACATACTTAATCTCGGATTTTAGTAACAAATAATTAAACAGATATACATATCAAAATTAAACTCGCATTTAATCAAAAATAACAGATCTAAAATCATTATCACACATCGTGTCTGTTTACAGTTTGCTAACCAATAGAAGCAGACAACACAAGTCAACACGTGTCAAGCAAGCGCGTGGGCTCCTCACCACACGCAATATATAGAAAATCCAAATAAAATCAATCAAAAAATTAACAAACTATAAAAAAAAAACATTAATATCAACATAATAAATAAAAACATTTAAGAAAATAACCACTAAATAGATAAAATGTCTTTTAGTAA
>Ga0041059_1003162_pt1 | contig 11525 bp, 10 predicted proteins | sample AraColnosormetaG_FD_56232 | JGI IMG/M metagenome (GOLD analysis project Ga0041059, IMG submission 56232) | Arabidopsis roots microbial communities from North Carolina, USA - Col MF nosort | ecosystem: Host-associated > Plants > Roots > Unclassified | place: USA: North Carolina | collected... | reverse complement strand
TTTTTTTTTTTTTTTTTTTTTTGCTTCAGCTAACAGTTTAGCCTTACTTGCAGTTTGGTCACTTCTTTCCAGATCCACAGTACGAGAACCTTCAGCATATCATCTGCTGTGATTCATATGCAACATATGCATATGACTTTGAATTTGCAGATAACACTGGATTTTCCAGGTAAACTTAACAATAATTGCTTTTTCCTATAAAATTTTCATGATTTGGTCGAAGGGACGATATTGATGATGATTGTTTCCATGCAATTGTAAAGCTGCTAGTCATTGATTTTGTCATAATGTGACTCTTAATACATCTGTAATTAGTCATTGTCATGCTTTCCTTGACCTGCAATAAAGTAATTGTCTTAAAAAAAATTTATAGAGCTTTTTACTATATTATTGAATCCTCTGCCAAGTCTTTTAACTAATATGATAAACGGACTTGGCACTTAAAGATGCTTACTTCTTGTGCTCTTTTCCAGGCATTCTGGAGAGCAACCAGTGGTGCAAATTGCATTTCAGTACACAGTTGTTGTACCTCCCGAGGGACTGTCAAATTCAGAAATGTCATCTTCAAGTAGGTAAGATTCAATCCATGCTAAAGCTGTTGATTGATTGTAGTCAAATGGGGCTATGCTTATTATTGGAATTTTTTATCGTTGGAACATTCATAGTAGTTTGTATCCTAGAAATGAATTTCATACCTTGCAAATCCATGTCAAAGCCTAGGGTTGATAGTAAACCTCGAACCTCCCTTACATTAATGACCTTATACTCGGTCAATCCCAGAACCCAAATTTGTCTTTCATGATAATTAATACTGTGGATCTTGTAGTGTTTCAATCTCGGTTTGATTTTCTCTGTGTTACACAGAGGCAAGCACACACTTCAGAGACGATTAAGGATCAGAACCATGCAATTTGGAACTGCCCACAATATCAATGAAATTTACGACAGTGTGGATCATGAAGTTGTTCTCTCATTGCTCGTTCACAAGGTAAAAGTAATTTCATGTTTTTATCTCGGCTCCAGCGAAAGAAAGGAATCCATTATTAATCTGCTAATTATGTATGTATTTTCATAATTATTTCTCTGCAGGTAATTTTAGCCTCTCTGGAAGATGGAGTCAGAGAAGGGAGGGCATTGCTGCATGATTGGCTAGTAATTCTAACAGCACAATACAACGATGCCTTTAACCTTGTCCAATACAAAAACGGAAATAAGTCAATGAGTTCTCAGATTGATATCACGTTTTCACAATGTCCTCAACTTGAGCCTTTGCCTCGTTTAGTCTTTGCCTTACTCCGTAATCCCCTTCTCCGGTTTCATGAAGAAGGTGTTCATCCTGATTACAGAATCTACTTGCAATGCCTTTTCAGGTAACCATCCCAATGAACTACTAATAACCAACCTAGAGTCAGCGTGAACAATATTGTATATTTAGTGTATTTTTTCGATCGTGGATTTATTTGGAAAAAATACCTTGGTATCTCATGTAAACAGACCACAAGCAAGGCTTTAGTCTCTAAATTTCGTGTTTGTGTTCTTCTGTTTTGTTTTCCTTAAAACTGCAGTGTGTTGGACCCGAGCTCTCTTCATTGCGGCATTTACCCAGCACTAATGTCATATTCAACACCGGATACACTGGCATATCCGCGTCATTCGTTGAGCCGTGCAGCATTGATAACAAGTGGTAGTCCGATATTTTTCCTAGATGCATATACCACTTTGATAGTCTTCTACTCATCAACAGCAGACCCGTCAATACCTTTCCCTCCACCTCAAGACTGTAAGTTTTCTCACCAAATGAAATCCAGTTCAACCACCTTTAGATCTTTGAGACTATGTTGATTCGAAAACTTATATCTTACAGGTTTATTGAGGCAGACCATAAATAAAGTGAAGCAAGAAAGGAGCATCACACCAAAACTAGTGTTTATCCGAGGAGGACGAGACGATGCTACTGTCTTTGAGAACTATCTTATAGAAGAACAAGATGTGGACGGTAATGGTTTTGCTAGCGCCATGGGTTTCGTGTCTTTCCTCGATGATATTTCGCAGCGTGTCACTGAATACATGAAGTGAAAGCCAAATGACCCTCTAGTTTATTATACATCCAAACTCAAAATTTTCAACTGTGTCAGAGTTTTACTCTTCTTGTTGTAACATTTGCTTTAGACTAGCATCCCAACTTTTTTGCTCTCTTAATCAAAATGAATAATTAAGCTAAAATTTTGTTGCAAAACTTCATTTTCTAAACTTTGACTTACATATTTGGTAACACTAGAGCCAAAGAGCAAAAAGATATGTTAGTCTATTACATGCTCATGGCCACAACCACTGCTTCAAGCTTACAAGCTAATCTCCAACATAAACCTGAAAACATGTTCTTAGCAAAAATATAACCTTGAGTTCATTCATCTTCTTCATCACTCTCTACCTCTTCACCACTTCCACTTACGCTCCCGTCCTCGTTCTCATTATCTTCACCAACCCCGCTCCCATTTTCTTCCATGCTATGGTCCTCATTCCCGCTCTCTTCGCTCTCATTCCCATTCTCTTCCATGCTGTTTTCCTCATCCTCCTTCTCGTTCTCCTCATCATTCCCATTCTCTTCCGTATTTTCATCGTCGTTCTCCTCATCATTCCCATTCTCTTCTGTATTTTCATCGTCATTCTCATCTTCCTCATCGTTTCCATTCTCATCCTCCTCATCGTTTCCATTCTCTTCTTCCGTGTTGTCATTCTCAGTCTCCTCGTCATTCCTCTTAGTTTCCTCATCTATTTTGCTTTTCCTTGCACCCTTTTGCGTAGATGGTTCTTCCTGTTTCCTCTTCTTCGTCTCTTTGGGCTTCGAAGCAGTTCCACTTGAAGATTTCAAAGCAGCTCCACCAGCAGGATACGAAGCAGCTGCAGCACCCGCCTTTTTCCCCGCATTCTTCTTCTTAAAATCTGAAAACCAGTCATGTGGATTACACTAGGATTGACATCATAAGCTCAAAGTGCACACACCTAGGCCAGTGTCCATAACAAGACAAATCACAACCTAAGCCATTTCTACTAACACTCCATGAAAGTAACAACAGATAGTGACAATAGGATCTTCATCCGAACAAAACACTTACCTTCAAGAGAAGATTTAAGCGGCTCCAAAAATTCTGAAAAATCCATTTCTTCTAATGCCTTAAACACATCATCAGCCTTCATAGTTTGTCTTCTTGCATCTTTACAAAAATCATTTGCCCTATATCATTCACCCCCAAATTAAACTAAATCCATCAATTCGATCGATCACAATTCACAAACACTAACATTCATCAATTGAATCACATTAACATAAACCCAAACTTGGAACATTCCAAATCATTCACTATCATAGTGCAGAAATTCGAAAAAAAGTTAGGGTTTGTGAAGTGTACATACGTGGCGGAGAGGTAGTGGATGAAGATCCTCGCACTCTCTGAGAATGCGAGCAAAGCTTCCTTGTGAATACTGACGTCATAATCCGGCGAACACTCCGACAGCTTCTTCTTCACCACCCGGCGCACAATAGCTAGCGGCAGCTCGTCCACCACCACTTTCTCCGACTCCATTCTTCTCTCCTCTCTCTCAGTCGCCGTCTTTCCCGCCTTTATGTTAATAATACAACAAAACACATCGGCCCAGTAAGCTGATCAGCCTATTAAAATATTTAAAAGCCCATATTCAAGTTTATAAGCACTAAAGAGTTATGACCACGCCGCTCAATATTACCCGTTGGATTGATTGACAAAATCCTAGCCGTCAAATCGTACTAGCAAATCGGCCCATTATTCAAATTGATAAGCACTAAAGAGTTATGAGCACGTTGTCAATCTCACCGTTGGATAACCTTTATTAAATCTTCACCGTCCAATCGTAATACTAATAAATTCGATCAAAACACGAATAAGAATCGGAGTCGTCTTCAACCTCTGGAATTTGAGACATCTTCGAATAACCAGATTCTCCGAATTCGAGCCATTTCTAAGAATTTCATACTCTGATTAATGTCTTACTCAAACGCCTACGCACCGTCGGCACCGGAGCTACCAGAATCGTTCGTTCAGCAGCAGCACGATGGTGAAAGTAGATACACTTACGCGTATCCATCATATCAACCAACTCAGCAATTCAGCTCTTACTCCGGGATGTTTTCCCCGGAAACGCATCCGGAGATTGTGAGGAGCTTTGAGTCGGCGGATAGAAACCGGAGCGGATTTCTCGAAGAATCGGAGCTCCGGCAAGCGTTGTCGTTATCTGGGTACGATGGAATTAGTAACAGAACGATTAGGTTGCTGTTGTTTATTTACAAGATTCCTGTAGATTCTCTGCTTCGGCTTGGTAAATTCACTTATTGCAGCTTTTGAAATTGGCTTTTTGATTTCAAATATGAATGATGTTACAAAATAGCCATGTTTCTACCTTTTTATGTAGGTCCTAAGGAGTATGTTGAGTTATGGAACTGCCTTGCGCAATGGCGTGTAAGTGAACACTTATGTGGATCAATCTAGTTGAGGCAATGTGTGTATTCTTCTATGCCTTAAAAGTTAAAAATGGAGTGTTACTTTTCAATGTGTGTTCTTTTGTAGGCAATATTTAACAGGTACGATAGAGATAGGAGTGGAAAGATGAATTCTACCCAGCTCAGAGACGCTTTCTATAATCTCGGGTGCGTGCTTCCAACCTCGGTTCACCAGCTTATCGTATCTCAGTTTGATGATGGGACTGGCAAAACTGTTGACCTATGTTTCGACAGCTTCCTCGAGTAAGTTTTCTGTATGTTTTCATCGATTCTTGCGGTTCTTAATTTGTATACTAAGCATCATCGGTTTGTTTCCCTCATTTTGTTCTGCAGGTGTGGGATGATTGTGAAGGTATGATCTTTTAACCTCCATGAGAATTTCGACAATGTGTTTACATGAATCTAAACCACTTGAAATTGTTTAAAATGTGTCGTATGCTTATTAACAGGGATTGACAGAGAAGTTCAGGGAGAACGACCCTGGTTACACAGGCTACGCAACGCTCTCTTACGATGTCTTCATGTTGATGGTCATTCCGTTCATCGCCACCTATGATTAATGGTCACTTGCTACTTCTTTCTTTTTCTCAATCACAGATTCAAGTTGTATATAGATAATAGATGCCTGAGTACTGACTGAATAGGAGAGTGAATTCAAACTAGTGAATAGTGTAATAAGCTAATGCTGAAGAGAGCAAGAGAATAATAAATCAAAGCTTTAAGATTATAACAAGTTTTTTAGCAGTAACAGAAGTGAAATGTTAAGAGCCAATTTTGAGCTGTTTGCAAACAGATAATCCTAAAATCACTGAACCAAGGACCGAGAAGGCTCCTTGCCTTGAACGCCAAAACTCGATCCACGTCAATGGTCTTCTAATTTCAATCAAAACCTTCTCGAACTGTTGGTGAAGGTCGTCAAGAGAGCCATTATTATCGATCACAACATCAGCTTTGCTTCTTTTCGAATCCAACGGCATCTGAGCCATCACTCTGTTTCTTGCATCTTCCTCACTCAATCCATCTCTCTCCATCAGTCTCTTAAGTTGTGTCTCTTGACTAACCCACACAACCACAATAGGTTTAGTCCATTTATCCATCTTCACTTCGAACAACAAAGGGATATCGACAACTATCACTTTAGCTCCACTCGCCCATTGTTTCAGAATTTCCCAGAAGATACCACTTGATATGTATGGAGCCATCAGCCTATAGAGTGAAAGACACAACTTCCAAATTCAGAATCTTATACATTAGACAATAAAGGGAATTCTCAATTCCTTACTTGTTTAGAAGTTGACGCTTGGAATCAGACGAGAACACAATCTGACCGAGTTTTGGCCGATCCACTTCTCCACTAGGAAGCAGAATCTCCTCACCAAAAGCTGCAACGACTCTTTTCCATCCACCGCTTCCTTTCTTCAATACATCCTATATAGTAAAACAACACATTTCCACATCTTTTACTAAACTTCTCTTGAGCTAAATTGCATCTAGGAGTACATCTCTCTTAGCAACGGTGACACAATAGTTACAAAAGAATTCCAGCAAGTAGAAAAGAGAGATGTTTGTTCCTTACTCGAGCAACAACATCAGCGTCAACAACGGGAATGCCACTAGCCTTGAAGAGGTTAGACACTGTACTCTTCCCAGACGCTATGCCTCCCGTTAACCCGACTATTCTCATTCTCTTTTTCCCCTCTTTTACTCCTCAGGAACACTTATATTTTCCCAGTGTACAAGTTACAATTGGTTTCTTCAGGATTTTCCTTCAAGAGTAGTAGACAAAACCAGAAATACACAAGTTAAGGATCTGACAACGTATTTGAATCACACAAAATAAAAATAAATACTGAATCAGGGTTTTAGAAATCAATGAACAAAGCAAAATTGAACATGAATAGAGTAACCACAGATATTGAAAAATCAATGAACAAAGAAGTTTTTTTTTTATTTGTCAAAGAAATGAACAAAGAAGCTAATTGGCAATAAACCATAGATAAAGAGACATCGGCTCGAACAGGAAAAACAGAAGAGTGGAGAATACGAAAGAGTAACCTCCTCAGCCACCGGAATACGAAGAAATCGACGCCGTAGATGGACAAAAAATTGGGGTAATTAATTGACTATAAACATCAAAGTGACTGGACCAATTTAATCCTTTCTATCTATGAATCTAAAGCTAAGTTGAACATGAATTGAGTAGCCATACATATTGAAACATCAATTGAACAAAGAAACAAATTGGCAATAAACCATAGATGAATTCAACAATTGTTGAGGAGATGTTTTTTACTGCATTTTAAACCGATACTGTATCACCACATCTTATGAATTCAAAACTAAAAACATACAACTTCAAACACAGACATATCCAACCAAAAAGATAGAATCTGCAGCTTATGAATTCAAACACATCATATACAACAAGAGGAAAGATAAAAACCCAAATAGCAACGGAAGCAACAAAGGCCAAATTCTCAAGCAATTCACATACAAAACATGTCTGAACTACTAATAGAAACTCGACATGTACCTATTCGTATCGAGAATAAATGAATCGACCCACAATTTCAAATCAAATATGAATCAACCCACAAGTTCATAGCTACACAAAATTCAATTTTTCCAGACCAACCTTTAGAGAATCACCTTTAGAGAACACACGAACACTAACACACTTTAACCCAGATTTCTTTGAGCTGAAACTATTAAACCCCAAACATATGAATCAGATTCCAAAAATAGAGAATCTATCAAAGTGTAAAAATAAGAAAGATGAAAGATATAGAGAGACAAATCAAAACTTTTCTCACAATCGATGAAGAGATAAAAAAGAAAGAGATCGAAGAAAAGATTGAAGAAGAAGAAGAAGAAGAGAGCGTTTGAAGAAGAAGAAGAGAATTTTATATCGAAGAAAAAACAAAAAAAAAGAAACAATTAAGAAAAGAAAAAAGTTTTAAGCCATTGAAGCCCGAAACCTTTTCTCTACTTTGATTTAATTAGGGCTTTTAATTTATTTAGTGGGCTAGGACCGGCCCTAAATGTTAAGCCCGTTTTAACATCCCTAGGTACATATAATTGTGAACACTATACGGGCACACGATTAACCTTTTCATCAAAATAAGGTAGCGATGAATGATTTCAGTTTTGGCTAACAAATTACAAAAAAAAATTGCTTTATGTTCAAACATAGCTAGATCTTCAAAATATATTATGGAGATACATAATAATTCAACATGCATGCTCTTGATATAAATTTGGATTCTATTAATATTAGGTTTTATTACCTTCCATCTTGGATACATGTACATTACATACGTGTTGGATTGGAAAGAATGTTAGAAAACATAATAGCCATAATCCTCATGAAAAGGAAGGACAGCCGTGTGTGGGTAATGGGTATAGAGAGACCTTCGTGGAAAAAATTAGTGATCCCAAATATACGTGAACGCATATGCACTCATCAATACTATACTTTGACTTCACATCTCTAGCTCGAATTAAAGTTTGATACAAGAAAAAAAAATCGAAATTAAAATGACCTTTAAAAAAAATGACATCTTTATAGTTTATACCAATTAATTATTTGACAGCTTGACACTTCACCAAGACCCACATTGATAGTGTGACACCTTGAACGGATCAGATTCGAATATGTAATAATGGCAGATCGAGCAAGAAGTTTCATGGACCCATATATATGTACTTTTTTTTATTTGTACAAGTACGTTTGTTATATGCATAGTTAGGAACTTTTGATAGATACTGAAATGGGAATGCCTTCCAGAAAGAAAAAAAACGCATTCTTGAGAGTGTTTGGCACCATGTCAGTACCCAATGTAGTTTTGTAAGGTGGCTACCACATGTCATGTATTGATTAGCTGTCTTCTAAGCATCCAAAAACTAACCCACATTAGGTGATTATTACATATCATTATATGTCTTATTTCACTTATCATATAGAAATTCACACATTATTAATCAATATTTTTTTACTAATTTCTAATAAGGAAATTAGGAAAACAGATTTGCGTCCACTATAACATCCACGTAAACTTCGAAGAAGCTTTTGTTGAAATGTTTCCGCAACTGTAGACTAATTTCATAACCATTGAAAAACTCTATAAAATTCATGAATTAATAATTACGTTTAGAGACTGTTGTGAGACCCTACCGCGTGGTAATGCCGAAGGTAAAATGAATAGATATTTGAAAAGAAACACTTTTGATGGAACAAACCGACTTTTTGACAATCTCATTAAACTATTGTTGATGGTACCAATGGACTTTTGTATAGCTGAAGTTGTGAGGAACATTTTTTTTTATCACGAGATATGATTCACATGATCATAGCAAGTTGAAAGTTAACCAAAAGTGGTGTGACCCACATTTAACTATGTTAATAACATACTAATTTTGTAATACACACAAAAAAAATAGCATAATTACAAAAACTAGCTTACTGTATTTTAGAAAGAAATAAAAAGTTGAGCTAAAGAGAAAACAAAGATATTTAAATTGATTGGTTAAATTGTGGATCACTAGATAGATAAACTTTTTCTTTGGTGAATAATAGATAGATAAACTTAGTATTTAATGATGTATCATTAAGGAACTTAAATAAAAGCTCACATATACTCTTAGCATAATCACATAAAATTGGCTTTCAATGTTTTAGAAAAATAATTGAGCTAAAAAGTAAACAGGGATATATATATATATATATATATATATTGATGGAAATTGGTTGAAAATTGTGGATTTAGATGGATACGTTCAGTTTTTAACTATTTATCATTGAAACTTGGGTTGCAGAAACATAAAACCTAATAAAATTATATTTACTCACAGATTCTTTATAATATTTTAGCACAATTTAACAAACAAATTGTTTAAACATTTTTCCAGTCAAGGAATAAATTAATTTTTTTAATTTTTGTGAATCCAATACATGACAAAGAATTGTATACCTCACCTATAATCAACTAACATATTAAAACAAAAATCCTACAAGGACAGACAAAGACACAAGCGAAGCTTATCTCATCCTCATCTTGTCGCCCATATCGAGTATGAACCAAGCCACAGCCAAACCCATCACGACTCTCCACAAATTCAAAATCTGCACAATTATTCAACATCCACATTATCAATATCTTATCATATATAATCATATATATATATATATATATTCCTTAATTTTAATCATAACATAATATATAAACTAATAGAAAGTAAAAATTCTATTGTTTTTAGAACATTTTCTCAAAACAATAATGAAACAAAACGTTAAAAATGTAAATATAAAAAATGAAAAGAGGAATTTACCTTAATTGTAGTTGCCCTTGAAGTATAGATAATATCAGGTAAATAACCTTGCATACCGACATTGTAAACCGGTTTACCATCCGGATAAAAAAGTCCATAATTCCTCTCAGAAACCGGACCCGGTTTAAGATTCTCATTAAACAGAGCAAACACATAAACATCAATAGGAACAGATTGCTTCGCCGGAGTTCCTTTCCTCTGCTGAATCAACTTCAACAAATTCCCATTATACAAAGCCGCGTTCTCCGGCGAAGCTCCAATCTCATTCTCATCTCCTTTAGAAGGCCAACCGGTTTCCGATATCCGAACCTCGATATCGGTATGTCCCAAAGTCTTAATGGCAGAGTAAAGCGCATCAACTTGAGCAAACAACATGTTGTCATAATGAAGATTAGTGTTTGGATCAACCATACCTTGATTAGGTTGAAACAAAACATACTCTAATGGAACTTCTTTAGGACTATCTTTATAAGCAAAAAAGGGATAAGCATTTATCAAGAAAGGTGATTCGATTTGAGAATGAAAATCAAGAAGTGGTTGAAGATATTGAATAAACTCTTCTTTGAATGATCCTGAAGAAGGAGGATAAGATGTTGAAAGAATGTCTAAAGAATGAGCTGAAGTTACGGTTACTTGTTTCTCTAAACCAAGATTGGTTAAAGCAGCGTAAACCGATTTCATAGCCGGTAATAGGCTTTGGATGAGGACATGATCATTGGTTTTGAAGATTTCGTTGCCGACAACTATTGAGGTTATTCGTGTTTTTGAGATATGTGGTTCAAGTCTTTGTTGTAACCAATCTTGAGCTTTGGTTGGATCTGTTGACATGTTTTGAAGATACTCGTTGCCTAAACCGATCATGAAATCTACTTGTGAGTTTGAGAAGGAGAAGAGGACGTTTGGATCTGCGTCGTAGAGTTTTACTCTTGTGATGTTTAGTGATCGAAGGAGCACGGCGACTCTTGCCGGAGATGGGAGGTTGTTTGCTATTTGGCCGTAGTTGATTCCCACACCTTGCCCTTTAATTCTCTCTACATAGAACAAAAAAAAAAACACACACCCAATTAGAATCTAAGTTGAAGCAAATTTACATGCTCAAAACAAATATTGAAGGAGGAGGAGGAAACCTGAGAGAGTAAGAAAGAGGAGGAGAAGAACTCTGAAGAAGAAGGAGAGACTATGTGTGGCCATGGCAAGAATCTCCTTCTACGACGTCGTTTTTTTAGCTCCTCTTCTTCTTTTTCTTTTTTCCTTTTGAGTTTTAGTTTTTGGTATTAAGAATATATAAGAGACGGTGGAATTTGGAAAGTTTCAACTGTTCTTTCTTCGTTTCTTGCTTTCCGCGTTCGTCAAATAGCTCTAACCAGGTGTCTCTCATTAATGCATATACCTATGCCTAAACTTATATTCCTATATTACATACATTACATATTTTATTTGTTTTTTTCTTCCTTTTTTGGTATCAAGTTTGACATATTTCTTTTTTGGTACAAGAAAAATAAATAAAGAGAATCCAATAAGAAGATAACCCAATAGTAATTGGTAATTCATTAGGAATTTTTTTTCTAACAAAAAAGTTTTTAATCTAGAATCTATTTATTTTTTTTTTTTCAATCGATCATTTAATGAAATAAAAACTTTTTTTTTTTTTTTTTTTTTTTTT
>Ga0041059_1003161_pt1 | contig 11527 bp, 10 predicted proteins | sample AraColnosormetaG_FD_56232 | JGI IMG/M metagenome (GOLD analysis project Ga0041059, IMG submission 56232) | Arabidopsis roots microbial communities from North Carolina, USA - Col MF nosort | ecosystem: Host-associated > Plants > Roots > Unclassified | place: USA: North Carolina | collected... | reverse complement strand
AAAAAAAAAAAAGAACCAAAATAAAAACATTTTCACTCAGAAAAAAAAAAAAGAGCTCATAGAAGTACCTGAACCGACGACGGTTGTGTTCTAGACTCAGCGGAGACGATGGCGGAAGCGGCGGCGTTCACGGTGTCGACACTACTATTATTAACGCTCCTCATAGCTCAAGACCAACGACGACAATCAAATAACATCCAGATTTAGTAACTTTTCTTTCACCACTTCTTGATCTCACAGCAACTAAGGAGGTAAAATCATAAACACAAACAAAATACGAAACGAATAACGAGAGAAATGAATAATGAAGAAGAAAGAATGAGAGAATAAATAAAGGAGCAAATGGCTTTTATTATGGATATGAGCCGCTTCTTCTATTCTTCTTCTCCTCTCTCTCTCTCTCTGTCACCGGTCGTTATCTTTTACAGTTTTCATTCAATTTCCCACGAGATTTTGCCACGTCATCATAATTTGACGGTTTGGACCCACGCGCTTCCATGTATATATTATTTATTCGCTATTATTGTGTTAAAATATTAAAATTATCATTATGATTATTGCTAAAAATAATTGGAAAGGAACAAAAGAAAAAAAACACTTAAAAAAGGGAGAGTAACGCATATATATAAGTGATGAGTCCCCAATGCAGACAAATGGCTTTCTTTTTTTCAAAGGCAAAATTGATTGGAGTGACTTAAAAAAATAAAATAAACTTCAAGAAAACATGTTTATACCAAGATTACCCTCGTTATTGTCGTGGTAATTACAGGGGTATGCCACTCAGTAATGGCTGGCGTCGCGAAACTCGTGAGCATTGCGAGTCTTTTAAGATAAATGCGCCGCTGATTTCATTCCGTTGGGTGGCGAGTGAGATCCTCGTGACTTACATTAGTTTTTTTCTCTAACTTATTTATTAGCTTTCATATCAACATAGTTATTGCTAAGGTCGGGTTTGGAATGATTTCTTTTAATGGTTTTTTTTTAATTTATAAAACGGCAATGTTTCTATTTTGCATGGTGTACACATGTGAAAGAACACGTCTATCTACTACAATCAAGTACGTATGTCCAATATATTCACTAGAGAGCTTTTAACAGCTGAAAAAGTTAATATTCTTTATCTAGTCAAGTTTATATTCTCGTGTAAGCTATGATGAGACTGACTCTATCAATTCTTTGGCGATTTTGGATTCTAGTGTGGTCAGTTTTGAGCTTCTTTTGCATGTTATGAGAATATTTCTCAATGAACTTGAAATGGAATATATTTGTTGGGCAAATTATACTTCTAAACATATAATGCTAATAAGATTAATAAAATCACCAAATAATAAGATGGTATAACATACTTTGTTAGCTAGAAAAAATCGAATGACTTCCATGTGATATATTTGAATATGCATATTCTAATAAATGCCAATAATAAGATGTCTCTTCGTCCACCCATGAGATGCACAATTAGACCTATTTGATGTGAAGACTTGGAAATCTTTGATGGGTATCTTCGAAATTGATTAGTTTCTAATTTTAAATATCCTTAAAATACCAATTAGCTCTAGAAATTATCGACGTAAAAAGAGGTCTAAAAATTATCGATTTATTAGACGGTGGGAGTGGATAGTCAACTAAAAAGAGTTAAAGAGATTCTTTAGAATCGAATCGAACGGTTGTAATTTGTAAACGGCCTTATCAAAATGGTTAACAACTATACTATTAGTTTGCCTAACCAGTAGTTGACTTTTTATTATTGTTATTTCCTTTTAAGGTTTTTTATACACATGAGACTAGAATTAGGAGGAGAATTTCACTGCTCTTAGCCGCCATACTTTAGTAATGGCGGATCTTCGATGATGTATCGATTATGATTTTGTAGGGTTTGTGTTTTATGAATGATTAAACATTTAAACTAAACCAAAGCGACAAAGAAGATTTGTGAGGGTGGTTTCGATAAGGATTTTGTAGGGTTTGTCATTTGTCATTTGTGAATGATTAAACTAAACCAAAGCGACTAAAAAGATTTGAGAGGTTAGTTTAGTAAAATTGATTTTATAGGCCAATGAAAAAGGGAAGAAGAGAAGGGTTTTATGGGCTAAAAGAGAGCGCACGTGTGCATCGCATTCTCTTCTTCTTTTGCTTTTGTTGAGTTGCGTAATGACTTTTACGTGTATCCCTCGTGCGTGTGTACGAATGCGACCCTTTACCTTTCTTTGTCTCTTGAGAAGTTGGATATTCACTTTTACATTATTTAAACACTATATCAGTAACATAAATGAAGTATAGAAAAACCTATCAAACATATTTTGAATGTTTTTATTCTAATGCTTTGAAAAAGAAAAAGAAAAAATATATATATCATAATACTTAAGTACTATGGAATACGTAATATACAATTATTTTTGTATGTGAATATCCAATTTCATTTGCGATGTTAATATACATTTTTTAGATTTTATCATCAATCATGGCAAAATATAGTCTTTTGAATAGATGAGCATATCCTTAGTAGAAGCCACTCGAAGCAATCATGGATGTCTTCCAATGACCATCTAACATTTAAGTCATTATTGGAAACTTAAAGAAGTTGTATAACAAAATACTTAGATGTTATTATGAGGATGCTCTTAAATTAGTATATGTCAAGTGTTGTTATTGAGAATATAGCAATTACTTCTCTCTCTATTATGCTCATGTTGGATTGTGAATCCTTAAGAAAAATTCTTAAGACTGATATTTATAAGAAAAAAAAACTGAACATGGTTCAGATACCGGGTTTCAAAACATTATGGTGTTAAGTCCATACAAATGTACTTGTTTTAAAGTAGAAAACATGTGTGGTGTTGGTCAAGTTTTTCTATTACATCCTATCAAAGCATGTACACAATTTTAGGTAGACGTAATAATGTTGTTAGTATTCTCTTTACGGAAGATGTGTGTGATGCGTCCTATCACATATTGTCATTGCAAAGTGTGTTAGCTCATTATGCACATGGTGGTTTAGCTCTTTATGTAGATTGTTAGGATCTGGTTTGAAAAAATAAATAATAGTTACTTAACATTCATACCCAAAAAAATAATAAAGAATAGTTGATAATATTTCATGAAAATCGATTTGTTTTGGTGGACATACATCGTCGTCTCTACTCTATTGTCTCGATCGCAAGTAATATGACAAATAAAGCAGCAGCCCTAGCAATAAAACATGTGACTACTAAAATAGGAGGATTTATCTTTACTTGACGAACTATAAATTAAATATCTACTCTTTTACCTTGACTTTGAAAATTACTTTTTAAGATTGCCTTTTACAATTATGTGGAATAGCGGCACACATTTACGTAAATTTAACTTCAATTTAAAACAATGATTTATTCATTTTCATCATACAAACTTTTCAGCACATTTTCTCCTTTTTAATATAATTTTATATATTATAGATAGAGATATAGATCAAACAATGTATGACTTTAAACTTAGATTGTAAATTCTTCTTACTATGCTCGAAAATTTCATCTACGTATATAGATCTATTGTAAACCTAAGTTTAAAACGGAAATCAGTTATTGATAGTAATCTAGTAAGTTTAATCAACTATGCGTTATAACATAATGAAATCATATATACGAGCTTAGATATCTAATTCAGTTAATCAACAAGTCAACTAAACAAGGCTTCACTTTTCCACACCTCTACAGATCGAAATTATTATATATTCGAATTATGTAACTAATGTAAGTCTTGCAACGTGTGGATAGATACAAAATGGATATGTCCATAGGTATACATATTAAAAATATAACTAGAAATGGTATATTACTAACAAAATTTTACCCCCAAAGGTGGCCATCCACTAGTAGCCACATGCTTATCTAGTAGACATTGAACATGATAAAAAGTGCCAAATAAGTGGAATAATCAATGGGAATCTTCATTCCTATAAACAAAAACATTTTCAAGCCTATGACATAGCTAGCTACTCTACAACATGTATATGCCAATTGGGATATAAATGTATTAAAGCATAACCATTAATTTGACAAATAGAAATAAATAGTTCAGAATGTATAAGTTGAGAAAAGTTATAATGATTGGTAGGGAGAGACTCAAAAAGAAAAAAGGATGGGTAATGGGACCTATTTTCCCCAACATCCCACATGCACACTTCCCTCTCCATTCTCTCACATTTATTTCTTTCATTCTAATTTATCCATTCCGTGTGTAACATATTCACTAATAATCTCATCTCACTAACTCATTCATTGATTGTGATATGTTTATCTAGAATTAGTGTTTTAACACTGTGTCTACATATGATTTCCTTTTCATTGTATGTGAACATGTTAACTCACTAATCATTTTGTATTTTCGAGTTAACATGAGTCTCCACTTCGGTAGACTAAAGTAAAGATAGGTTTGAGTATAATAAAGTTTAAAATTTGCTTTAAAATCAATATTTATAAATAAGTTTTTATCATAAGTGATTTTTGTATGTTATATTGGACCTTGTATAAACAGACTACAGAAGAAAATTATTTATGAGAACTTGTAATGTTAGAGTGGACCTCGTATAAACTAATTATGTGGGCTTTTACCATAAACTATTTATGAAAATTATTATGGCCCACACCACTATAACTAAAGCCCACATATTTAGCAGCCCAGTTTCATTGTAAGAGACATGTTCGCTCTGGAACTAGAATTTTCTGGTTTTTGGGTATTTGTTTTCTTATGTGTAGAGAAATGATGGTAACGATTAAATGTTGTGTATTACAATTTACAATGGTAAGACGATTAATATATTTACACACAATTTTGTTGTTGCTGTAACACGTTAGTGTGTGTGATGATAGAATTTCATAAAGCTTTAACTACGAGGGGCAAAATGTTAATTCTAAATAGTTGACAGCAGAAAAAGATATGTATACATAATATAAGGATTAAAACGTAAATAATAATAAATAAGGCGAGTTAAATTAAAACCCTGTTAAAACCCTAGCTTGAAACACATGTATAAAAACACTTGCGAGCGCAGCTTCATCGCCATCGCCATTCTCTCTCTCATCAAAAGCTTTTCTCCTTGATTTTCGCATTCTTTAGAGTCTTAACGCAAAGATGAGACCTCCTCTAACTGGTAAGAACCCTAGCCGCCTCTTCTCTTTTCTTCATTGCTTGCTTATCAGATTAACAATGGCGAGTGACACTCTTAGCTCGTTTAGTCTTTAAAACTTTATGTCTTTAGCTGAACTGATTGTCAACTTTGTTCTTTTTTGCTTAGAACTGTATTGGGTCTGCGTTAGTTCTATCGGATATAGAGTTGATGGTTGGGTTTTATGTTAAACATGGAGTCTCTAATGAATGGTCTTTTGTGTTCAGGAAGTGGTGGTGGGTTCAGTGGTGGAAGAGGGCGTGGTGGATACAGTGGTGGTAGAGGTGACGGTGGATTCAGTGGTGGTCGAGGTGGCGGTGGTAGAGGAGGAGGAAGAGGTTTCAGCGACCGTGGTGGTCGCGGCAGAGGAAGAGGACCACCACGTGGTGGTGCTCGCGGCGGCAGAGGACCAGCTGGCCGTGGAGGCATGAAAGGAGGAAGCAAAGTGATTGTGGAACCTCACAGACACGCAGGAGTGTTCATTGCAAAGGGTAAAGAAGATGCCCTTGTTACCAAGAATTTGGTTCCTGGTGAAGCTGTCTACAACGAGAAGAGAATCTCTGTTCAGGTATTATAGAGGATTGATTAATTGATTGATGGTTTGTATTTGCACTCCTTTTGATGAATTTGTTTTTAATGGTTCTTGTGATTGAATCTGCAGAACGAAGATGGAACCAAGACTGAATACAGAGTTTGGAATCCTTTCCGTTCGAAGTTGGCTGCTGCTATTCTTGGTGGTGTTGATAACATCTGGATTGTAAGCATCAGCTTGTGTGAATCTTATTGTTGTTGTTTGCGAGACTTGGTTCATATATTGATTGTTGTTCCCGTTTCAATGTAGAAACCTGGTGCTAAAGTTCTATACCTTGGTGCTGCTTCTGGAACCACAGTCTCTCATGTGTCTGATCTTGTTGGCCCTGTAAGCAGAACCCGTCCTTTATGTTGTGATTATCAGGTTTTAGACGTGTATTGGAGTTTCTTATATATTGCCTTTGTGATCTGATAGGAGGGGTGTGTGTACGCGGTTGAGTTTTCTCATAGAAGTGGTAGAGATTTGGTGAACATGGCAAAGAAGAGAACCAATGTTATTCCAATCATCGAGGATGCTAGACACCCAGCTAAATACAGAATGCTTGTAGGCATGGTTGATGTTATCTTCTCTGATGTTGCTCAGCCAGATCAGGTTTGCTTCTTTTGTTTAACTCACAATGAATGTCTAAATATTTGCCTCAAAAAGCTTGACCCAATACCATTATATGTGTCCTTTGCTTTAAAATGGTGTTTTGATAATTGCAAATGATGATCTTACTTGGATTCCCCTTCAGATCATTATGGGTGATGCAATCTCCAAGTTTCTGATGTACTGAAAATTCTTGTTTTTGTTTTTGTTAAGCTTAATCTTATTTTACTATGTACTTGTTTTACAATTTCGTTTTTAAGAACAATACTAAATTTAAATGTCTATTATTGCTCGGTTTTGGTTCTCCTGATGTTAAACCTACTTGTTTTCTAAATGCCATTCAGCTTGTGGGTTGCTTCTAGTATACTTTATACTGTTTTGTTTATGAAATTTTCTGTGCCATTTAAAACCGTGCAGGCTAGGATCTTGGCTTTGAATGCATCATACTTCCTCAAGTCAGGAGGACACTTTGTGATCTCAATAAAGGTGGGTAGCAATCGAAACATTTATTTAATCCATGATCTCTCAAGAGAGAAAGATTAGTGAACATGTATTGTCTCATTTTTGCAGGCAAACTGTATCGACTCCACCGTTCCAGCAGAAGCTGTGTTCCAGACTGAAGTGAAGAAGCTTCAACAGGAGCAATTCAAACCAGCTGAGCAAGTGACGCTTGAGCCATTTGAGCGTGACCATGCATGTGTCGTTGGTGGCTACCGTATGCCTAAGAAGCCAAAGGCTGCTACTGCTGCTTAGAAGTTTTCTACTCTACGCTCTTCCCAGTACCTCAGATTTTGCTTTGTCTCGGTCTCTTTAGAATCTGTATGGTTTTAGGGTTTATCTTAAATTTTGAGCTTTGTAATCATTTTGAACCCTGGTTATGTTCACTTGGCTTCCAGCGCTAACTTTTTCGACAAGTTTTTGATATATGGAACAATTATAATAGAATTTTGTCGACTGAGGTTGATTTCTTTAAATAATGACACCTCGTAATGCAAATGTAAAACGCCGCAAGAATTTGCACACAAACAAAACAAAGTTTGAAGACACGTTGCATTTTTAGGACACAAGCCAAGGAAATGTAAATACAAAAAGCTCACGCAGAAACTGTAACAAAAAACTAATGTCAGAAGTGGGGTTTGAACCCACGCCCTCTTACGAAGACCAGAACTTGAGTCTGGCGCCTTAGACCACTCGGCCATCCTGACCTTCTTTATTAAATATCATTGACAACATATATAGCAGGATGAAAAAACTAGAATGGCTTATTCTCAAGCATCTGGAATTTTATTTGGGTTACAAATTTTTTTGATACATTTGGGTTACATGAGGAAAAGTAACTAACATTTGTAATGCAATTTTTCCTTTTGGAAGTAAGTAACAAAACATAACTGATGGAACAGTTTCCTACAATCTAAAACTCTAAATAGAACAATTTGGTGCCCAAACCAATGAAAGACAAACAAAAAGTCACTACTAAGCTTAACAAAAAAAAAACATCAATCACGCAAGTATATCCTTGGATGTCGTCTCACTCCCTCCCCATTTCTTCATACGTTCCATCGTCTCCTCCACCTGTTCATCACAGTTGAGATCGATTCAATTCAAGGAATGAAAAAGTGTATATAACAAACATGGTGTTGTATATCTGGTTCTTACCTCTTTATTCCAGTTTGTCTTATACAGAACAATCAACAGTAACAACGTTTGAAGCGCTGTCCCGGCTATCATTCCAGACCAAAGTCCCTGAAAACATTATACATAAGTTTTAGCTTCAGCATTAACTGACTTAACTCATGCCATTTTCTAAATTCTCTAACCATCACTCCAAAGTTTGCAATGTAACCAAGAAGATATCCAAAGGGAAGGCCAAAAATGTAGTAACAGCCCAAGTTGATATAGGCCACTAAGCCTTGCCAACCGCCTCCAACAGCCACACCTAAAAAGATGAACAAATCAGGACGGTTATAATCTGATGAGATATCCAGTTCGGTTTATATATATATCAGGTTTAGATTTTAGTACCAGAAACAACCGGCTGCACACTGTTGAGAACCATGGTTATACCAAGAAGATAAGCTAGCTTAGACACTGCACGCTGAAGTACTTTACTGCTTGTGAAGATGATAGCAAAATGGTCTCTGGCTATGATGATAGCCACCATAAAGACAAGACCAATGAGGAGAGACTGGAAGACCGTGACATAGACAGAGTACTTAGCTGCTCGTGGACGGCCTAGGCCAAGCTCATTGGATACACGGACACTAATAGTACACAAATATACACATGAGTTTACTAGTTACCTGAATAACAGGAAAAAAGGTCAGATAGTGATGATACCTTATAGCTGCATTTATTCCGATGAATAACATAGCCTCCAAGCCGTTGATATTCATGCTGAAATGTTAAAAACCAAAGAGTGAAAACGTTAAAGAGTCAGATACAAGTTTCTCAAGCTTATTGATGTAAAATGTTGCAGAAAACTAACCATATAGAAAGGGAATCAACAGCGATAACTGCATTGTCAAGACGGCCAGTAAGAACAATGATACTCATCATATACCAGATCTCAAGACAAAGCATAACAGCAGATGCAATGGAGAGTCTAACGAAAGCCCAAATCTCTTTAAAAGCCAACCAAGATAAACCAGTCCAGCCTTCATTACACCAACCAATCACATAAACAATTTGAGCAATTGCAGTTCCCCAGTTTGTAATATTAAACGCCAAAGCAGCACCATTTGTCCCCCAACCAAACTCGATTATAAACAACCAGAGCATAATAACGTGAAGGGAAAGAGCCACAAATCCAATCCAAGCAATAGCAACCACTTTGCTCTGTGCTTGAAGGAACTTAGAGGTTGGGAAATTAAAGGCCAGTGAGAAGAGCTGTGGTATGGTTAGAAGAGTGAACTGTCCAGCTGGAACAGCGATCTCCTCTGCTTGACCGAGTAGTCTCAGAACCGGCGTGGCAAAGATGTAAATAGGAAGGAGGAAGAAACAAGAAACGAACAAGATAATCCAAGATCTCTGCATATAAACTCCTAACATATTGACTTGACCAGCTCCATATGCTTGACCACATAATGTTTCAAGAGCACTTCCCATACCAAGCTGCAAGGATTCAAAACCAAAAACAGAACTTATAATTCCTCTGTATGTTCTCTTGATTCATTTTCACAGTAAATTTCTCGATTCGAAAGTTACAACAGTAAAAAAATGAAGCTAGAGAGTGAAAGAGAGTAATACCAAGAAACCGAAGGAGAAGGTACCGATGACGGAAAGAGAGATAGAGACGGCGGAGAGCTCGACTTCGCCGATGTGACCGACAAAGATATTAGTGACTGAGCTAACTCCGTATTGGCAGATGATGTTGAACCCCACAGGAGCAGCTATCATCCACAACTTGGCCGACTCTGTAGATAAGACTCGTTTCACATCGGTCCAGCTCCTCGCCGGAGCATAATCCTCCTCTACTTCGCCACCGTGTGTAAGCAACGGCGCCGTCGGATCCATCTTCTGAAAATGATTAACCAAACGCCACTCACTTCTCTTCTATATCTCTCTCTCTCTCTCTCTCTGCCTCTCTGAGTCAAGGTTTGTTGCGGACTTAATGGTTGGTTTATATAACAAACCGTTGAATCATGAATCATGCATTTTCTCTTTCTTTAAAATAAAAGAAAAAAATCCTCGTGGAAGCTAATGATAATTAAAATATATACTCGTGGACTCTAATAATTCTTCAATGAAAAATCCTTAAATATTATTTGACGATGACTTTCCACCAATCCATGCACTAGATCCACAAGTATATACATGTCTCAATTTCTGGACAAGAAATCTAATGTGTTGGTTTTGTTTATGTCTTATAAGATTGCAGATTTAATTCGTAACGTAACGCACCCGATTACCTCTAATTATGTAACTAACGAAATATCATTAATGGTTGTGTCTATTTTGCTTGTATTAATTTATGTACGTTTTGTCTTCGGAGTAGATAACGTAGGTGAGGGCTAATCGGTGGTTCATGAGGAACCACGTTGCTATATCAACAATCCATAAGAATGAAAGACTATCCGAAGCATCCAAATAAACTTAAAAGAGAAAGTCTTCCTGATATGACGACGTGGTGTCTTTCTTAGATGCTTTCCCTTTTCAGTCAAAAGATACACGTATTTATTAGGGTACGGTTGTGAAGGTCTGGTAGAGATTTTACCCCCAAAAAATAATGTTTGGTAGAGAGAAAATCACATGAATTTTTTTATTACGTTATGGGATCCAATACTTTTCAGTGACTGATAGAAAGAAAATCACATGAAAATTGTTATTACGTTATGGGATCCAATACTTTTCTAGTGACTGATATTATATCTTACATTTATGACCAATTTTTGTTTACATGTTTTCCCGGTATTAAATTTCATGTGCAATAATACTACTTTTATAATGATATTTTCAGCTTTTTTTTTTTGATGAAAATATATTTTTTATCTAAAAATGTGATATTTTATAATACTGTATAACATAATTATACGAAAAAAGCAAATTGCATTTTGGTCAATGTATTTAGTTTGGTCACTTGGTAATTAATTTAAAAGTCTTAAACAACAGAGAATATATGCAATAGGCTTATTAACCCTCCATTTTGACATCTATCCCTTAATTATTACTACTATATTGAAAAGAGATTCCGGAAAAATAAGAAGCAAACTTTCTCATACTCAAAAACAAAAGTCGAAGGCTCAAACAAAACTCTACATTTTGAACTCAAGTGGTCAAGAAAATCAAACTTCCTAAGATAGCTGGAAGTCATTAAAATGAATATGTAAGTTAGGAAAATTGCTTAATCCAACTATAAGCTCGGATAAAAATGGAAATTAGGTACCAAAATGGAATGCTGTCGTTTCCAAAAATAGGTGATTCCGTATACTGTTTTTTACAAGGCTTCTAGAAGGCAAAAAAGATGCGAATTAGGTTACGTATGCAAATGAAATGAATATAGGTAGAAGAGTCATAGAGAAGATCTTTTTATAATTGCGTTTCTACGGAAACTTCATAGTCCAGTGGTCCAGCATTCTTATTTATGTCTTCATCCTTTTGTATTTATTGACTCTGCTTCATCATTTAAAACCTTTGTCTTTAACCCAAACAGATGATGATGACATTTTCCATTGACTATTATTATTTGTGCATGTCAAAAAAAAAAAAAA
>Ga0041059_1003160_pt1 | contig 11531 bp, 3 predicted proteins | sample AraColnosormetaG_FD_56232 | JGI IMG/M metagenome (GOLD analysis project Ga0041059, IMG submission 56232) | Arabidopsis roots microbial communities from North Carolina, USA - Col MF nosort | ecosystem: Host-associated > Plants > Roots > Unclassified | place: USA: North Carolina | collected 2013-09-02 | reverse complement strand
AAAAAAAAAAAAAATATTTTTTTTTTTAAAAAAAAAAAAAAAAAAAAAAAAAAAAAAAAAAAAAAAAAATATTATGTTCTTTTTCATCATCAAGAACATAATATATGAGGTTGAATAAATGGTAAATGACGTTGGGGATGTGTAAAAGACCCACCATCGATCAAATCGACCGACTTAGCAGGTAACCTCCACAAGCGTGTGAGTGTTTCAATACTCTTAACACGCGCTTTCATTATCACGTTGGCTACTCTTTTTTCTAAAGATCACTATAATTAACACACAACAATCTTAAATATATTTTACATGATCAATTAAAATATTTTTGGTTCGGTAGAACTACTATTCAAACAATACATACATACTTTAAAAGATTGGTACGAATCAAAATCTATTGGTAGTAAACAATTCGTAAATAGAGATCAACTTTATCTCAGTGTTCTTATTGATAAGCTTATCTTAATGGTCTTGTAGGTATAGTTGTAATGGAGTGATTAGGGTAAAGCGAGTGAGAAACACGGGCAAGGAGAAGTGCGTGGAGAAAGAGGGAAAGTGAGGCACGCCTTCTCTTCTTTGGTGTTTGGGTGGGCGACAGAGAATGTCTTCACTTGGCCGCCCGCTTACACTTTTTCCCCCATTTCCTTAATTGTTTGCTATCAAAAAATTAATGCAACACCTTTAACTTTTGCAAAAATATACTATAGTATATAGTATTAAATATTCACTTATTTTTCTCTCGTCACATCAAACATAATGGATTAGTCCGTGGATTTGATCATTTGACTTACTCCTCATTATTCTCTACTTTTCTTCGATTCTTCTATATATCTTCCGTGGAGTTTTCGTAGTCACAAATTTGCTATTTTGTGAACTCAATTCATACTACTCCACAATTAAAAAAAAACACAAATTGATTAAGAAATCTAAATCACTAAATTACAAGAAAGTGTACTTGTTGTTGTTTATATGAAAATATAAACATAAACATACACATAACCTGTATGTATGCATTTTAACAACCTAATCCTATATATGGTCAAACTCATAAGTACCCATCATAACTCATAATTACCTTAAAACAGGCTGATAGTTTTCAATCATAATCAGCATATAAATCATATACTACCAATTAAACTGATATGTGAATTCTAACACATCCTCTAACTATCTATAGATTATGTGTGTAATTTTTTTTCGTGACATCATGTTTACCAAAAGAAAAGTGTCATCATGTTTCTGGGTAAGTCGAGTCGTAGATTTGCTGAAGAATAAGACTATGCGACGCTCCTTGGGGTCAATTTTGGTTCTTTGTTTATATGGTCAACTTATTATTATAGTAACATTTTTATAGTGAAATAATTTTGTGTGTTTTGCCTCCAAAATATTTCCCAAAACTCATCAGCAAATTGCATCAGATTGTGGACCGAGTTATCGATATCATGGAAAACGAAAAAAACGGATCGGAAGACAGTTAATCGGTCATTCGCGAAAACTGAATACATGGTATTCGCATTTTTAACTTAAGAACTGATATGGTTCAAGATGATCATCACGGTACTCGGACATCCACACGTTGAGTCTATGCTAGTTCATTGCAACAAATCCGGTCTTCCAAATAAATCAATTTTGATCATCAATACTTGTCTGTATTGTTTTGATCTATTTGACTTTAAGGTCTTTTTGAGGAGGAGCTTTGCTTCTGTAGTTATAGTTAGAAATCTTTATACATGTACATAAATATATATTAAACAGTTATCATATTTTATAAATAATGACGTTATTCACTAAACGCTGTCGATTTGTTTAAAACAGGTAAAATAAAATAGAATGTAAATAACTATTTACATACATATAAAATAAACAAGGAGAAAGATCAACTCATCATCATAACTACAGGAACACACATTATCATAGTATAGCAACACAAAAGAACAATAATACCTATTACTAACTCTACCTTATATGATACACTTTCCATATAAAGTTCTCTTTAACCTACTGAGATTTTACAAAGAACAAGTCCATTTGATCCTCAAGAAAAATGTCAAGATCTCGACCAACTAATTTTACTACACAACTAGTAGTGATTTCATACCTTTCTTTAATTCTCAAGAACACTGGACTCATTATATTCTCCAGCAACTCTTTGATATCTTTTCTACTATCTGAGAAATAAACAGCCGCTAGCAATCGTTCTATGATCTTAGGGTCAACCTCCAGCAAGCAATCCGATCTCACGCACTTGTCGAAATTTTCTTTAACGCTCTTTTTGATTTTTTCAGCTAGTCCTTCAAAATCAAAAGGCTTGAAAGGAACCTCAATGAGACGTTTATGATTCTTCAAGTTCATTAACCAAACGTTTGAGTTCTCTTCACAATGATATTTTTCCTCGATTTCGGTTTCTTGAGCCGGAAGGTTCAGATCAAGAACTCCATTAGTTGTTCTGTTTAACCGTTTTACGCTCTCCACAGTATCTTTTGTCTCCTGAAGATTCCCTAATCCCATCAGCTTCCTCTTGTTCACCGAGGTTGGGCCGTAAACCGATCGCACCATTGGTAAACTAGATACAGTTTCAATCCTTATCTCCACTTGCCTTCCTTTGACTCTCAATAGTTTCTCTTCAGAATAAGATGTTGTTGTTGCGGAACCTTGTGAAGATGACGTCATAACAAAAATAGTGTTTCCGATACCAACTTCTCTCCCGTGTGAATCCATAAACTTCCCAGTTTCGATTGCCTTTGACAAGCTCATCTGCAGCTTCTCGTCAGCTTTTTCAATGTTCTCAAGGAAAACCACGCAGAAAGGATTCCTACACATCACTTCAAAGATATGATCAACCATCGTCTTTCCTCTCAACCTCATCGGATCATCACAACCGCCCATTCCCTGCTCCGCGGCACCAAGATCAACGGCCATAAATCTGTGTTCGCTTTGATACACAATCTCAGCAAGGACAAGCGACATTCTTCTCTTTCCTACAGTATCAGGACCAACCAAATTAAGCCAAACATCTCTTCGAGTGACACTCTTAGGCGGTTGTGACAGTGCACAGCTGATAACTCTAGCAGCCTCATCTTGTCCTGAAACCATATCGGTTAATCTTCTGTAAATAATCTTGAAACTCTCTGCGTTGAGGTCCCTTGGGTTATCAAAGGAATAGGAGGACACAGATTGTGGCTGAGAAAAATCTTTGCTATCCAAATGCTTCTTGAGACCGGATCCTGTGGTGACTGAACTTACCCTAAGATTCAGATCAGTGGTGACCGATTTAGCTGAACAGGTCGATGCAGAAGCACTGCTCGTGAACTTATTTCCACAAACTGATTCCAACCCTTCTTTGGTCTGCACTGAGGAGATGTAAATACACGTTGCAATTAACATAACATAATGAAACTTGTAGTACAAGAAACATACTCGTAGGATTATGGGAGATTAAGAAATTAGGAGAAGAGAAAGTAAACCGACCTTGGCACTTGATTTTTGGTTTAAATCAGTTCTTGTGGTCATTTGTAACCAAGGTGGCAAGGTAGATTGTGTCTGATCGGATATTGAAGAAACGGGTCCGGTGATTTCCGTTTTGAAACCGGAGAAGGGTAGTTTCAGTTCAGAAGGAGTTGTTGAGAAGAATCCACCAAACGGAACAAATGATCCTATCAAACTGTTTTCAATTACAACATAATGTAAGTAAGACAACGTTACAGAGAATTTTTTTGGAAAATATACTCCTAAAGTTAGTGCAACAGAGAAAATGTAGAAGTCATATTCTAATCAATGCTCTGTTTCTACATTTAGTTGATACTCTGTTTTAAATTAGTACCATTGTTTTAAGAGAAGGCTTAAGAGAAGTAATAATAACCTGGACTTGTTGTGAGGCAAACAAGGCTTAAGAGAAGTGATGGTGAGTAACTGCAAATCCCAATCTTTCTCCACATTCGGAAACCTTCTCATCATCTTCTCATAAACCTCGTTGCTCGTCGTCGCTCCGATCAACCACACTCTTCTCCCGTGTCGCCGCAACAGCTCCGAAATCCGATTCACGATGTAATTCGCCGCCGGTACGTTTCCTTCGCCGTTGGTGAAAACCCTAAGATCACCGTAGTGTAAGAGTAGTCCAGGTCCTGAACCTTGCTCTGCAAGCTTCCCTAGATCATGAAACCTAGTGTCGGTGTAGGTTTTATCGAATTTGACGCTGATTTGGTCGGAGATTTCTGAACCGATGTTAACCGCCGTTAAACCGTGAAGCTTCGTCGGGAGAATCATCCCGTCGGTTTGGTTTTTCTCTAGCGAATTTAAATAACTGGTTAGTACACCGTAAGCTGATACACCAACAAGCAGAGGATTCCTCCCTTTATCTTTCGTGAAAACCGCGCTAATCCTCCGGTAATCCAAATCTCCGTTAAAATTCAGGCTTGGTACGGTGAAACCCCATCGAACCGGATTCGGTTCAGGATTCCCGGTTAGGTTACAGAGAAACAGAGGCTGTTGTGATGAATAACGAAGAAGATGAGGAACAGGTCGAATAATGGAAAGCTTTAACTCGGAGCTCCGAAAACCCGCTTCACCAAAAACCCGGCTCACAACCGGATCATCCAAGATCGAAAGAATCAACTGACGAAGCTCCACTTTCACACAAGAAAGTGAGTTCTGATTCTGACTCTGTGACATTTCTTGATAGATCCTGAAGTTCTCAGGTAAACGACGTTGATGCGCTTGAGATCGTTTAATTGCAGCCATTAGAGAGTTAGAAACAGGTGGTGAATCATCAGATCCAAGTTGATGACCCGACTGGATCCGGTCTAAAGAAACGCTTAAGCAAAGATCTAAAGCTTTGAATTGAAGACGAGGAGAGTAAGCAGAGTTACGAACACGAGCACATGCGTCACGTAAGACTGAGGTTGGTAGAGAGAGTAAAGCTGAGATAGCGTGAAGCGACGTCGTTTGTGAGTGTCCTCTTCGACGTGCAACGTTCACAGCTTCTTCTAATGCGTAGGATGCTTCTGCCGTTAAGCATTGTTTCGCTACATTCACCGCCGTTGGCATCGCCGACGACCATATATAACAAAAATATAGGAGATTTCAAGAAAGTGAAATATTAAATGCGAAAACCTTAAAGAATGTGAGTCTCAGGTGAATTATTTTTTGGTTGTTACAATAAGGAAATGTAACGGGGAAATATAAAGTTATTTAACGGAGGAGAAGAGATACACTGTTGTTGTTGGTTGAGTGGACACAAAAGGTGGGAGCCAGACACGAGGGGGGCAGAGAAAGTGAGAGTTTGGAATCGAACAGGAACAAGAACAGGAACAGGAAGAGGTGGTGGATACTCAGATTCTTGTTACTTGCCTTTAGATCATTCTTTTGTTGCCGTGTGTACAAGTCAAATTATTTTCAAAAGGGATTATTACAACCGCAAATTAAATATCTTCAAATTACTCCTAAGAAAATATCTCATTGATATTACATGTACTCGTATCTCTCTGACGTGGTTATTTTGAAATAGATTAGCAATAGGAAGTCAATAGATTCAATTTCTTGGACTCAGTGGCTCCCGATGATATATATCTATCCCCCACGCCATGCAGAATTTGTGATTCTCCTTTGAGTGATGAAAAGCTTGGTTTCTGTTTGACAACTTGGCATATGTTTTAAAACAGACTGTTTTGATCTAATTAAGATTGTTGACACTTGACAATCCAAAGATCCGGCTAGATATATATCGATCTTCTTGATTTACTTGGATACGGTCTTCTCGAGTATAGGAAAGTCATTGTATATAACTACTTACTTGCCTTTGCTATTCAATACAACTAAGTCACTAAAACATTTTTCAATTAATATGTTATCATGTTCATTTAAAATATATGGGACAATTTTTGTCACGATCAAGTTTTAATCTGACTTCATTACTTGTTAGTGACGGTAGATGTTCTATCAACCTAAATTAAGGATTAGAAGTATGGCTCGACCATATCTTTTATTCCCCAACCTAAACCATATCTTTTATGAAGTCATTTTATTAGTGTATTATGTTAAACGAAAATAACATAAAATACAAATGATGTGATCTGAAAAAGGAATCCTATAACATTAATTACCGAAAGATATAGAAAGATCAGTGTCGGTCCTGTCGGAGCAAAATAAAAACAATGGATACGATCATACGACTTTATGAAATTAATAAAAAGAAAGTGACACTAACGATAACAATAAAAGAAAATAAAGGGAAGAAAAAGAAGGGTCGCTTTGCATCATAAAGCTTGAAAGAGACAAATGAGAAGAAGGAACCCTATTTTTCTACCACATACTTATTTTTCCATCACTTTCTTTTTCTTTATCCATTTTTAAAATGTTATGTTTCTCCTCCTTCATTCTCCACAATATTTCGGAGATTACAAAATTTATGCAAATCCATATGTGCATCATCATCATCATTCTCCACATGATTTTGTGTTGTTGCTATCACTTGGATTACCACAGCGTCTGATCAATCTGTGCGTCAGCATGTTTCTCGAATAACGATCATGCAAAAAAAAACTAAAAGGTAGTAAATTTTTTTAAGCATACCTTCGATAACTTAAAAGGACCTAAACTTCGGACTTAATAGCTCAAAACGTATTTTGGTGCACTTACAAACTATTGTCACTACCTCAACCCATCTGATTATATATCATATATTTCAGGAGTTTCGTAATAATATATAATCGCTCATGTACTACAAAACTTTATAGCATTTACATGATTCACATAAGGAAAACGTCACCTTTGTGAACCCACATATATAGTGACATAGATGTGAATGGGCTAGGTGTCAATGTTTCACTTGCTTGAGCCATTGCCCTATAAAATTTCGACAACTACTTATCGTCTATACGATTATATGTGCCAGACATTTTGGTACTGAATACTGTTTTTTTCGTAAGGGAACATCAGCAAAATAATTTATAGAATAATCTAAAAAGTTTTACCTTTTCCCAGCAAAAATATTGGCGCGAATGAGAATCTTTCCTTTGAAGATCTCTCACTGATTGGAATAATTTTTTTGGTACCTTTTTGTGTTCAGTGAACACTGAATAGTCAAGTCACCCACATAATTCACATTTATTAAATAATTCCATTCAAAATTTCTTATGTATCTCATATTAAGACAGTCATTAACACCTATCAGACTATCACTCATTAGTCATTTGTTTATTGGGGGTTGAATTTCTGTATATATATGAAAAAGTTTTTGAATGTAAAAGTTCCGATTATTCTATTTCAACAAAACTTATGGATCCTTATATATAATTTTTAGTTACTCAAAGCTTAAACTTAATTCACCCAAGTATTATTTCGAATACACTAGTTGCACTCAAAACAGTAATCGACATAGTGTGTCTAGAAGGTGAACGATACTTTAATTTTCTTAATTAGCAGACACTTAGTTAAATATTGTTTTCCAGTTAGTCTAAGGTTAAGTAGTTTAGCAAAATATTTTCAAATCTGTTCTCAAATAAATTACTGTGTTAATAAAAACTAATTAATGGAATAGCCTGAAAATAGATGGTTAAGTAGTGTGAATTTGAGGTATAATCATAATTAAATTTTATACTTGGCCAATCCATTCATAATTGATGCAATGTTACCATAGAGTATACATTGTTATCTAAAAGTAAAAAATAATTCTTTTTTCACAATCATAGAAATTCACATGTAGGACATCTTTTTACATATCAATCAATACGTGAGAGATATTTTTTCAATAAAAGAGGAGGTTTCTTCTTTAGGGAACCAATATCCTTGTTGACGTCTTCCGAGCATAGACCAAAAAGAATATGACATTGATTATATAAAAAAAAAGCTTATTTAATCAATTAAATAAAAATCGTATTGGTGAAGAATAAAGCTGAATTTTCTCAAATCGAAATAATAAGTAGAAATTTGAACATTCTAAGCTTTTTTGAATAAAACTCCTAAATTAACCTATTGTACTTCACTGTTTACACCATATACATGGTTTCCAACGAATGTCTCGCATACTTAGAAAAGAAATATCGATAGATTTGATCAAATTGGTCTATTATTGAATGATTGGTTGGAGTGAGTCGTCGGAGTTCCTTGAACTCTTCCTAGAATTTAAATTCGATGCACCAACATCGAGAGAATAATAACAAGGTGGGTTTTCTAGCACATAATGTTTATGAAAGGAACACAAGTTTCTCTTTTATTAGCACTTATTGGTTAATTAATATTACATTAACATATATATTTGTATAAACACTAATAAAGTGCTTGTGAGCCCAAACAGAAACACAACTATCCCCGTAGTGTATATAACAACAACAGTTAGAGTTTTTTTTTGGATCATTTCAAGAGTTAGAGTTGACTATCATCAGTCCGCTTATGCCGTCGAATCTGATTTGGAGTCCAAATGTTTAGGTCCAAACGCTTTTCGTTGAGATCCATCCATGTTGAACCAACGATGGAAGGCTAGCATGGCTGATCGAATAAAAAATGATGAATGGTGAAAATTTGATGAATATGAAAGTTAAGTGGACAAAATAAAATAAAGAAAAAGAGTATGAACAGATGGACCCATTTTGCCAATGGAGTTTAATTCAACAATTCCTTTTGTATTCCATCTTCAAATAAGTCGTTTTTCACTGGGTGTCGCATTGGTGACCTTTAATGTTTTATCCATCTTTTCTTATTACATCAAACATTAAAGGGCCGGGTATGCCACATTTTTCTTGTAAATGTGCATTTATCAGATCAGACTTTGATATATATATATATATCTATGGAAGCCGTATAAAAATTTACTACAGTATATAACAAAAAAGAAACACTTTAACCATGAAATATATAAATATATTTTTTTGATCAAAACCATGACATATATATATCCTAGTAGTTTGTGATAGGTTCGTCATGTTACCGTCTGAATTTAAAATCGAATAAATACATGTTTTTCAAAAAAAAAAAACATATATATACACGCACATGATAAACTATGTAAAGTTACTTTGCAATTACAATGCTTTTTGAGTTTTTTTGTCAAAATTATAGTACTAGTGGTGAGTATCTTTGTTTTCTTGGAATTCCAGATGAGTTAATAAAGCCCCCATGCAAATGGTTGATAATCAAACCCTGAATTGAGAACCAGGAATACTATCACAATTAATCAGTCGACAAAATAATTGCAACACCTATAAGAAGACAAAACAAAAAGATTTTTTTTTTGTTTAAATGACGGAAAAAGAACGATAGAGAGGGGAAATAATAACATTTTGAAAAGTTGAGATTTGAAGGGTCGGTCAATCCATTAGGGGAGGTGGGAGGCAATGTGAGCTAATATTAGATTATAGAAATGATGAAGTTGCCATTATATATGTGAGTTGTATTTTTGATGAGATTATAGAATTTAAAGAAACTATTAGTATTTGTGTGGGTCATTAGTGTCCTATTTACGGAACTAATCACTCAAAAATGTTTTCGAAAAATTATGACAAATATCAAAGGGCAAGATATGTTTGTCCCTTGTCTAAAGTATAATTAACGACGGGACTTCCCTCAGCTTCTTTTTGCTTTTTCAATATTTTGATAGAAAGTTATATCTAAAGAAATAAATATTACAAGTATGGCGGCTAGACATTACTGTTACCATAAAGAAATAAAAAGTTGAAGCAAAACAACAAAATAAAAGGTTATTCTACATTTCATAGGTTGGTCGAAAAAAGGTGTAAAAGCATTCTAAAACATGACGAAATATTATTGTCTTAATACTCATATATCAAATGAATGGTAAGAAAAGGAATAGTAGCTAGGTTGAAAAAAACAAAACATTAATGGAGCTATATACATGATAATCACAGAAACACTAACTTTCTTTTGAATACATCAATTTAGACATAAATGCAGTAGAAACGAACACTTTGTCTCTAAATAGTTTTATGTGCCAACCGAATGAAACAATTAATGATCGATCATACATAGTTGAAATCGTGGTAAAAATACTCGAATGATATTATTTGAAACTTGAAAGAATCATAGAGACATAACTAGTTACCGATAAAGTAGAGAGGTATACTACTCAATTGGGTGGTAGAGGATGGGTAATGGCATATTGTTCTTGATTTGGTTAAGTTTGATAAAAGAGAGAGACGGAGACAAGACACCAATAATAAAGGCCAAACCGCACCACAGGAAGAATCAAGACTGTTAATATACAATCACGGGGACCCTTTAATCACGAGCCCTAAAGAACAAATCACGAGCTCCACTTAGCATCTTTTACTTTTCCCATATCTGGTACACTTATGTTCTCTCTCCTTTTTCTTCTTTGCCTTTTCATATTTGGTAAACTGTGACCCTAAGATATGTAACACTATACACATAATGGGAACATTTGCAAAAATTCAACGTCGGTTTGATTATGTAGGCATAAATATTCGCATTTTAACTGTACACATCGTTACCATCTTAATTAATACATATCATGTCCATTTGGATTGGTAATAGTGGAATGACAATATCGTTGAATCAAACAAAAACTATGAAATAAAAATGAAGATTTTGAATAGAAATTGATAATAACATAAAGATGTGCACTGAAATTAAATGAACTTACTTTTAACCTTATATACTGATAATTGTGACATATGATTCTACAAAAAATGACGCGAATAGCCACAAAATACCATTTCAGTATTTCACTATCGTATAGTGGATGTTTATATATAAGCGTACGTATATATAGTCACATGGAATCATTATAGGCCTCTCTCTTTTTTTTTGTCAACTTGGCTAGTATTGAGTAACCATGATTTGGATGCATTCTGTAATAAATAAATAAATGAAAAATTCACAGCGCTGATTTTGAAAAATCAGAGCTTACTAGGATCAGTTTCGAGAGGCGTTTGGGGGATCTTTATTTCACTTTTAGAAAAGCAAAACCTTTGACAAAAATAAACGTATCATATCGTGGATATTGGGTTTATTTTCTGCATGACACGTTAAATAGTTTGTTCCATGAGTGGGAGTCCCGTAGTGACTTGACAAAGACTACTTCGCTTAAAGATTTGTATGATGATGACAAAATAAAACGGATTTAGCAAGAAAATGAGGCAAATGACTGTATTTAGTGGTCTTATTCCCGTTTTTTTCTTTTCTCTAACAGTTCATTTTTGTCAGACTTACACACATTACATGTATGTACTTTTCTTTTCGATATAAATTAGTAGACTAGTGGTTTTGACTGAGGTAACAAATTTAATTCTAGATACACTATATTGGTTACTGTGGAATTCACATGAAAGTAAATCTGTATATCATATTTACCCAACAGGCCAACCTTGTTATTATACTTCTCCATCGGTTCTATCAATAATCTACAAACAAGAGAAATAAGGCCCCTAACCATGGGCTTATCTCATAAACCTTTTATCAATTAATATAAGCCCATTAGTGTCATATTATGGACAATGTAGTCGTCACCTTGTCGGGCTTGTCAAATTAAAGTTTAAACCTTTTTTTTTTTTTTTTTGGTGCAAAGA
>Ga0041059_1003159_pt1 | contig 11533 bp, 10 predicted proteins | sample AraColnosormetaG_FD_56232 | JGI IMG/M metagenome (GOLD analysis project Ga0041059, IMG submission 56232) | Arabidopsis roots microbial communities from North Carolina, USA - Col MF nosort | ecosystem: Host-associated > Plants > Roots > Unclassified | place: USA: North Carolina | collected... | reverse complement strand
TTTTTTTTTTTTTTTTTGAATTGATGTGGGTAAAGATCAAATTGCACCTTGGAGTACAAGATAATAGAACATAAACTTAGTTGAGGCAAAGTTAAATTTTTTGTTCTAAAGATTGATTTCTACTCAAATCTTTTGTCACGAAACAAGTTTTAAGGCTTTTCGTAATTAATGAATGATATTCCTAATCAATAATAGCGAAAAACATGTAAGATTTGAATTTTGATCTCTTTATAACATACAAAATCTATTAACCTTTATGGGCAATATATGATTTGTTCAACTTCAGCCGATCGACTTAAATTCCCCATTTATCAATATTTTTCCAAAACCGTGAAATACCACAACAAACCAACTTAGAAGAACATGACAAGAAAACGCAAAACAAAATGAAAAGGAACAAAAAACAGGAACATTCACAATAGAAACACTGAGCCAGTTTAGATATACAAGCCATCACTAAACGTTACTCCCGTAGAAGGCAGCCAAAGATTTCCTTTAATGAACTGAGAAACGGTGAAGTTGTTAGCCTGATCCGAGTTGTTAAAGACGTGGTAACCAGGCCATTTGACTCGGCTGCTGAGTCCTGAACCAGGCCCGTAGTTCATGAACTCTCCGTAGAAGAGTGTGTCCAACGCAAAATCAGCGTTCCACTCAAGCCATCCTTCGGGTCTCACAACGTCGCTCATATTGTTCCTAATGAAAACCGTTCTCGAATATAGCTTCCATGGCCTTCCTAGATACGTCCTTGTCGTGTTTAGGTATGGGACCAAATCTGCGTCCGCCGAGATATTGCTGAATTGAATTGAGAATCCTGAAGGTGAGCAAAATTGAAAAAGGTCCAAGTTAGAATCGTTATATTATGGTTAATACATAGATTGATTGTAAATTTGTACTATTCACAAGAGATCAATTATTTCAGTTTAGATAGTTTCTTGAGTGACAAGAAACTATCACACTAACAAGACCTTAAAAGTGGAACCCTATTTATGATTTTGTTAATGTACCTGAGGGTTGGTTGACATCTTTCCGGCCTTGTGCAGTGATGGTGTTCTTTTGGTTAGGGAGTCCTCTTTTAGCCAAAATTTGACAGTTTTGAAACACAACAGTCCCATCCCCAAATATAAAATCTACTGTTCCCGTGATGGTGCACTCACGGTAGAACTGACGCATGGTGTGCGTGTAGAGTGTATCTTGATAACCCCTCATCGCACATCTGAAGAACACAGAGAGGTCAGAGTCTGATCTCAGTGCTACCGCCTGATGCTTCTCTGGCCCTGCTGTGTTCTGGAACGTTATATCTCTTGCTAAGAATCCTCTTCCGCTTACCGCTGAAATTTTTGTGTCACAATGTTTCAAAACCATTAGAATTAAGAAAAGAAAAAACAATTGTTATCAAAACATGAATTAACAACTAGAAAATCTTATTACCGAATGTAGCTGATCGGAAAGTGGTCCAACCATCGATGAAGCTGCGGTTACCGGAAATAACAGTCACGTCAATGCCATCACCTAACATTACAATGTTCCATTTCTTCTTCTTGATCTCAACATTCTCCAAATATAAACCTTTTTTAATGTATATGACGAAACGTGTCGAGCTATAATCAGGAGCTTTCTTTATGGCGTCCATTATCTTTGTGAAGTTGCCTGTCCCATCCAATGCTACACTAACGTCGTAAGTCCTACCGTTTGATTCTAATAGTTTACGATCGTCCGGTCTGACCCAGTCTGGGAATTGAAGGCTTTCGTCTTCGTCGGTGTCTCTGAGTTTACGGCCAGGTGGTGCCTTCGGTCCTTTAGCAATAGGGCCAGGTTTAGAAACAGCCTTGGGTTTCTGCTCTGGTTGCACAAGTGGTAACAATTCCCTAAGCATAGAATATAGTTGATCGAGACTGCCTGAAATGATAAATTATTAACGTTAAAAAAAAAAGAAAAATCATACCGACTTGAACCGAAAGTTATCAACGTGAAACCCTAACGAAATTGCATGGTCACCCAAATTATAAATTAATTCTTCTTTTGGATAAACAGAACCAAAATTTTGTAAGATAACAATAAGAAGTGATTAATTTACCAGCGACAAGGGATTTTACGAGACCAGAGGTACCATCGAAGCCTTCCATACAAGTGGCTTGGTTGGAGAGAGCAGCACTTAACCATGTCCTTGTGTCCGATCCAACGTCCCCTGTTCCGTTGCCCTTACCTGGTTGGTGGTCCCATTCAAAAAATCATCACACGCATTCTCTTATATTAATCACTTGATGATACTCGTGATTTTATTCTTATCAATCAACACTATCATTTTCATATATTCACACTTACATTTATTACAAATCTAAGATTTTTTTGAAATCCATGTTCGGTGTCCCTACCACGCACATGCCATTTACAATAATGATTATAGGATTTGCTTTCATTTCACTAACGAGAATGCACAACGTTGATGTAACATATCATTATCACTTGACATTATCATTTAAAATTGAAATTAACATTAATTTTTTTTTCTAAATTTATATTGACTGATATATGCAATCGAATAATGCTTTTTCAAAGAAAAACATGCATTTGGTAATGATTTGATATAAATAGATTTCCTACTTTAAATATATAGCCTGCACACCAGCACACATATTCAGATTTATTTTTGTTTCAGCTCTTTTATTTCACTTTGTCTAAGCTGAAATAACATTAAAAAAAAAAATGAAGAAAATACAGGTCGAAATTCAATATTGTTGTGTTGTGAATTGTGATGCAAAATTGTATTAGTTGAAAATATAATACTAATATGATTGGTCAAAGAACCACCTACTAACCGTATCACAATCAATTTTGTGCCGGCTTTCAAATTTAATGCAGCAAGTGCAAAATAAATAGTCTTTTTCTATATCTATGTAAATAAACTTGTATAACTATATATTACTACGATACACCATGATCCATGAACGATCATTTATTCTATTTTTGCATGGTACATCATCTTTTATTGGAGTCGTGGAGAGTTTAACTAAATAAATTCCAAACCAATAGAGTTGTTTGTTGTACAGGTGCATCGTATATCTTGTTTTACAAGAATATACAGTAATTGCTGTTTTGCTGTTTTATGTACATAACATTTATAATCTAAAATCTTTATCAAAGCAAAAAAATACAACATTTATAATCTAAATTTTTTTATCGAAGAAAAAAAACATTTATAAATTTTTATATTACATTTTGTATTTATATGTATAATTGTTTTATATTATTCTGATTTGTATATATAATTATTACAAATAAATCAACCGAACATCTGGACTGATTAATGAGTCGCTTAACTGTTAAATGGGCACCAAACATTCCTTTGTCATTTGATCAAAAATCATGGCATTTGAATATAAACAACTGAGTTTAAAAATCTTTCTCTTTTAATTGGTTGGAATGGAAAAGGCAACAAGTTATATACCAAGTAATCACACTCTTTCTAAACATAGCAACCAGTTTCACAAACGTCAATTTTATCCTACTTTCCATATACCGGCAATAAGCATATCTATATCCCGTTTGTTTGTTTCTTTTTGTTAATTTAAGTTGTCGATTACTCAAATTTGGTTATTATCATCTTTTCAAATTTCACCCAAGAAAATATGTATTGATTTAATCTCATAACAGTAATTTTGACCTCGTGATCAGAGTTAAAAAAAGGTTTATGCATTCAAAGTTTCCAACTCTATAAGGATGTGATAAAACTAGAGAGATTGATATATGTTGTAAACTAGAGTTTAAGCCTTTAAGGTACCTTTTGGATTCTCAGAAGCAGAAGCAGACCAAGTGAGCTCCTCTGAAGAAAAGTCAAGCAGATCAAGGCAATCGGAAACCGCATTCTGCAGCCGGCGATCTCCGCTGAAATCAGCGAACTGAGACAAAATTGAACTCACTTGTCTTATCACTACCACAATTGTGTTTATGGAGCTCACAAACTCGCTTGCCGGAACTTTCAAGTAGTCATATTGAAAATTCTCCTCCGATGAGACACACAGTCCCAACATCAATAAGATCAAGAAATACTTCAAACATGACATTTTGTAGGAATAATAAATAAAATAGTTAGAAAAAGAAAAGAAAGTTTTGTGGTTTTTGATGATATCGAAGATCTTCTCGAGTCAGTGGAACCTATAAAAGAAGGAGATGTATTAAATTCCAACCACCTCTCTGTCCACTTCTAAACAGTTAGTCTAATCTTTAATATTGGGACTTAACTTCATTATCCCACCCAACATTTGCGTTCCTTCATCGTTGATATTTCAATAATATTTATGAGATTCTCCTAATTATAACTCAACCGTCCACATATTCAATTATATTCTCAGCTTTGGTCCTATCGGGGCACTAGCACACCGGAAGCAGCTGTTTCACACATCCACCGTCATCTCAATCTTAATTACATACTTCAACGGTTTTAATTTTATCATCATGTTGTATATGAGTGTTGCTTAAATATTGGGCCTTTAAATGGGCTTAAATATTGGGCGAAAAGTCAATGGCTCACGTGACCTAGTTACAACGAAGATATAGCCATTGGGCCATAAAGAGAAACAACCCCAATATTAATGTGGGTTTCGCTGGTACAAAAGTTACAGTGATGTGATGTCTGTGTTTTTTACTCGGAAATGAATTTTGATTAGTGATCCCAAACTTTATTAACTTTAATAATATCATCGAACGTAAATAAATGAATTATTTTAAACACAGAGTTTTATATAATATTGTTGATTAGTTTTTTATAATTTTGAAACTTTTTCAATCAATTTCTTTATTTTGATGATTTTATTTTGTGAAGAAAATGATAGAATTTAACACAAAAAAATGGTAGAAAGTCATAAATCAATAATACAATAATTTTAATTAATTAGCAATCATACTTTATTTTGTTTTAATTAAATAATATAAACTTTTCAAAATAATTTTATAAAAGTATGAATCCAATAACTTCAGATTTATGAAGATTTTAGATTATTTTTTACAAATCTTAAACTAGTAATATCAAATTTTGATAAAAAAATTTAGAATTTTGATTGAATAAAAACAAAAATTTTTTTATTTAAATCACAAAACGATAACATCACCAAAATACTAAAACAACAAGTATTTGTACGTTACGTATGCTAAATTGCTAATACAATATACTACAGTTGTGGCTCGGTCTACCTACTGACGCCTGACTATCTTCGATTTTCAGTCGACTGCTCACGTGACGCAAATTTTGTAACTTTGACCCAAACATAAACGGTTGTGTCTAAACCATTATTTTATCGTACGAACTAAACATTGTTATAATATCCTAGTATTCAGAGTTCAGAGTATCTATCTATCTACTTTACACACAGTAGTACTTATTGTCAAACGACACCGTTTTTACATCGTCCTTTCTGAACAAAAACAACGGTGAAGCAAGAACCAAAGACTTCCAAAGTCCCTTGTGTTTCGCGATTAGTTTTGTCTTTTTAATTTTTATCATTCCCTTTCCATTTTCGCCGATTTTTATTTTGCTTCTTCTTCCGAATCGGCATCCAGATTATATCATCGACCACCTTTTCTTCCAAAGAAACCTCACAATATGCCTCTACTCGCCCCTCGCAAGATCTGATCCGATTCTACCTTTTCATTTCTCTCAAACCCTAATCCTGAATCAGATTAGCGTTTGATCTTCTCCTTCCCGTCACTTTAAATCCAGAATTAGAGATTCAATTCTGTTTCCTCTCAATTCTATCTGGGCTTTCCGAATTCCGTTACTTTTCCCCAAATTCTGGTTTTTGTGAGCAAGTTTTCTATAAATGTGGTAGATCGAGAGACAAGATTTCGTTTTTGGGGAGGTGGGCTTAGGGGTTGCATGAGGATTTGGTGTTTTTCTTGCTTCACCGACGAAGACGAAGACGAGGAAGACGATAACGGCGGCAGAGTGAAGAAACAATCTTTAGCAACGGCCATGGATAACAGTAACGGCGATGGTGATTTTGTTAATTTCGGTGAAAACGAGAGGGCACCAAGAGTCCCACGTTGGAGGCTGAGGCTGTGTGCCGAGGAAAGTGAAGCCGCTTGGGCTGAATTGGATCGCTTTTGGACCTCTGAGATTCCCTTGAATCAGTTGGTTCAGGGTGAGAGTAGTAGCAATGTGGTTGCAGAAGCAGAGGATTGTACGATGGAGGAAGCTGATCATGATTCGTATCACAAGCGTGCCAAAGTCTACTCTGGGCTTGCGTGAGCTCTCTTACTTTTGTATCATGCATGATTCGTAAACTCTGTTTTGTTCAATTACTTTAGTGTAGAATCGATTTCTTGGATTTTTGTTTTGTTTAAGGCTTATCAGCGTCATCAAGAGTGATATTTTAGTTGACATCAATCCTTAATCTGTCATTTATTCGTCTGTCTGATTTCATGTGTTTCTGACTATGAAGTTCAATTGCAGTGAGTGCAGGTCAGTTTCGGGGGTATCTTCAGATGCTGGAAATTCTGTTTCGTCGGTGGAGAGAACTGTTAGTTTTGGCATTGCCTCTTCTTCCCGGACGGATACTGATATGTTCTGCCAGAATTTCATCTTGAATTATAATCGGAAAGATGGGAAAAAGGATGATGGAGATGATAATGGTTCTTCAGACACAGAAGATTTTGAAGTTCATATTGATTTGACTGATGACCTCTTACATATGGTATTCTTTTTTTCTTTCTTGCATTTTAAGATAAATACATGTAAGTATCCTTTTTTTTGTTTTTTTAAAAATTTTCTTTCTTTCAGGTATTCTCGTTCTTGAATCATGTCGACCTCTGTCGCTCTGCTATGGTATGTCGGCAGTGGAGAGTAGCTAGTGCTCATGAGGATTTCTGGAGGGTCTTGAACTTTGAAAATATAAGGATTTCTATGGAACAATGTAAGTTGTTCTTCATACATACATTAAATCTGTCTTTTCTGTTATTTGCCGTTTGAGGAAAACAAAAAAACAGTTGCTAATTGTGGAAATATACGTGGGATACAATATAACCTCCTGTGCTTTATGTGCAGTTGAAAACATGTGTAGTCGCTATCCAAATGCTACTGAAGTTAATGTTTATGGCGCTCCTGCTGTTAATGCTCTGGCTATGAAAGCCGCTACCACTTTGAGGTATCTGTCTTGTTTACCCTCGGATATGCTTTCGATAACTTAGTTATTATATATCAAACGTAATGCTTTTGATCTGTTTCAGGAATCTTGAGGTCTTAACAATAGGAAAGGGTCATATCAGTGAAAGCTTTTTCCAGGCATTGGGGGAGTGTAATATGTTAAGGAGTGTGACTGTAAGTGATGCTATTCTGGGAAATGGAGCGCAGGAAATACACCTGAGTCATGATAGGCTACGCGAACTTAAAATTACAAAATGTCGCGTTATGCGTTTGTCTATCAGGTGAAGTTATTTTCAATAAATCATTTTCATTCTCATTCATTTATGTGTATCTCATTCTTAATTATTATCATTATTTTTCTATCTTTTAGGTGTCCGCAGCTCAGGTCTCTATCATTAAAAAGAAGCAACATGTCACAGGCGATGCTGAACTGTCCACTCCTCCAACTTCTTGATATAGCCTCGTGCCATAAGCTCTTGGATGCTGCTATCCGTTCAGCAGCCATTTCGTGTCCTCAATTAGAGTCGCTAGACGTTTCTAACTGTTCCTGTGTCAGTGATGAAACTTTGCGTGAAATAGCCCAGGCTTGTGCTAATCTCCATATTCTTAATGCTTCATACTGCCCCAATATATCTCTTGAGGTTGGTCCTGTTATCTAACGTTCTCCACCCCCTTTCCTCTCGTGCTGTCTCATTCTTGTATTTCTGACTTGTGTGCCCTTTCCTCTTTGCAGTCAGTACACCTTCCCATGTTGACAGTTCTCAAACTTCATAGCTGTGAGGGTATAACATCCGCGTCTATGACTTGGATTGCCAATAGCCCTGCACTAGAGGTTTGTGATTGCTTTTCCGTTTTCCACACACATGTATATTGTTCTACAACCTTGACCTAGAGACCACTGTTTCCAGTTGAGTTAACCACATATATTCTGTTGCAGGTTTTGGAGCTTGATAATTGCAATCTGTTGACAACTGTATCTTTGCATCTCTCGCGTTTGCAGAGTATAAGCCTAGTCCATTGTCGCAAGTATAGTCCTCATCTTTGGTTTCCTTTCAACCTGCAGATATTGTGATGAGTAGTCATACCTTTCTTATTATTTCACTCAGTTATCTTCTTTTCGCTGTGTTTAACAGATTTACAGATCTGAACTTGCAAAGCATCATGCTTTCGTCGATCACTGTTTCAAACTGTCCAGCGCTTCGCCGTATCACAATCACTTCCAACGCCCTTCGAGTATGTACTTAGTTATGATGGTTTTGTTATTGCAGTTCTATTTGGCTGAAAATTTTGATCTGATAAACTTGTTGATAATTCTTTGTTTTGATTTCAGAGATTAGCCCTGCAGAAACAGGAGAATTTGACGACATTAGTTCTACAATGCCATTCCTTGCAAGAAGTGGATCTCTCTGATTGTGAATCATTGTCTAACAGTGTTTGCAAAATATTTAGTGATGATGGTGGATGCCCAATGCTGAAGTCATTGATTCTTGACAACTGTGAGGTGTGATACAGTTTCTTCCATTTATAGTGAAACAGTTACTGAAATGAAAATCGGCGGTGGTGATATTTCGCTGGTTGGTTAATTGATTATAATTTTCTGATCATCTTGTAGAGTTTAACAGCAGTGCGGTTCTGCAATTCATCGCTAGCAAGTCTTTCCCTTGTTGGCTGTCGTGCTGTTACTTCTCTTGAGTTGAAGTGCCCTCGCATAGAGCAGATCTGTTTGGATGGATGTGATCATCTTGAAACTGCATTCTTCCAACCTGTGAGTGTTACTTTTCTCATATCAAATAACCAACATATCTTAACTGATGGATTTCTTGCTTCTTCCTTCTTGTTGTGAATAGGTCGCTCTGCGGTCTCTAAATTTAGGAATATGCCCAAAATTGAGTGTGCTCAATATCGAAGCACCTTATATGGTGTCCCTTGAATTGAAAGGTTGTGGTGTACTGTCTGAAGCATCCATTATGTGTCCTTTATTAACATCTTTAGATGCGTCTTTCTGCAGGTAATTATTTGTTTTTTTTTTTGTTTTTTTCTCTATTTATGTGACTGATATTATCGTGCTGCTAATCATTTTCCCCCATTCCAGTCAACTGAGGGATGACTGTCTGTCTGCAACCACTGCTTCTTGCCCACTCATTGAGTCATTGGTGCTAATGTCATGCCCGTCTATTGGCTCTGATGGCTTGTCTTCCTTGAACGGGCTCCCAAATTTGACTGTTCTTGATTTATCGTACACTTTCTTGATGAATTTGGAACCCGTCTTCAAGTCCTGTATTCAACTTAAGGTAATTAAGGCATTAAGACTTGTATGATGCTGGATGTTTCCCTTTCCGTCAGCAGTAGAGCATATACATTATCTTGCCAATGAAAACTTCTTGAGTTATGTTGTTGTGTGCATTCTTTGTATATCAGCTATTCATGATTCATATTGCTTTTGGGCTTACTTTGAGACTTTTTATTGTTTAGGTACTCAAATTACAAGCCTGTAAGTATCTTACTGACTCATCATTGGAGCCTCTATACAAAGAAGGTGCTTTACCGGCACTTGAGGAGTTGGACCTGTCATATGGAACTCTCTGTCAGACTGCGATAGATGATCTACTTGCGTGCTGCACACACTTGACCCATTTGAGCTTGAACGGATGTGTAAACATGCATGACCTGGATTGGGGTTCAACCAGTGTACATCTTTTTGATTACTTTGGGGTCTACAGTTCTAGTGACAATACCCAGGAACCAGCTGAAACAGCCAATCGGTTACTGCAAAACCTAAACTGTGTGGGTTGCCCCAATATTAGAAAAGTGCTGATACCACCTGCAGCTCGCTTTTACCATTTATCAACACTGAACCTTTCGTTATCGGTCAATCTGAAGGAGGTTGATCTCACCTGTTCCAACCTGGTTTTACTTAATTTAAGGTTTGAGCTTTTGCATTTGCTAGATAACTTATATTCTTTATCTTCCATGAAATGAGTGGTCTTATTCTATTGCTAATTCCATTTCGAATTGTCTAGCAACTGTTGCTCTCTGGAAGTATTGAAGCTCGGCTGTCCAAGATTAGCTAGTCTCTTTCTTCAGGTATGTTTTTGCTCCGTAACTTTTACCACTAAACACACTTTGGTACCTTAAGCTTGGGTCTATATGTTACCACTAAACACACTTTGGTACCTTTTGTCTTTGGTAGTCTTGTAACATGGACGAAGCAGGAGTTGAAGCGGCTATATCAGGATGCAGCTCACTCGAGACATTGGATCTTCGTTTCTGTCCAAAGGTACTAACAATAAACGAGTGTTAACTTCGATATTGAAAACTTAGCAAGTAATCCATTTTTATGTAACAATTAAAACCTTGTCTTGGTGAATTAACAGATATCCTCGGTGAGCATGTCAAAGTTCCGAACAGTGTGCCCTAGTTTGAAACGCGTTTTCAGCAGTCCAAATCTCTTGCAAGATTAGGGTTTTGCGCCAAATGTTTGATTATATACAACTTTTTCTGCAGATTATAGAAATAATGTGTTGTGTGGTGTGGTGTTTGGGTTGTAAATGGCTCCAAGTCATAAGTTTCAGTAGTGCATATAGGCCTCTGGAGTTTGTACTGTGGCCTTCTTAGGATGCTTGTGTGATGACACAAACCTAAACAACATTAGTACTTTTTTTGTGTACGTGGTTGATGATATTGTTGCTACTGTTATATGTAGATCTTATATTTACCTTATCAATTTACCTTTTAAGCTTTGATCCACATTGACTCACATAACAAAGATAAAAATTAAATAAAACTTTTGGAATAAGTAGGGGGTAAGAAAAATTTAGTATATTTTTTGGAAACTAAAGTCTAAAATATGAATGAAGGAAGAAATCTGGAATGTAAATTTGGACTCATGCGTATTGGATGATAATAATTTGGACTTCTTCTTCCCCCAAACTCTTATTTGGACTCTCATCACCATATATGAAATTACAACAACAATAATCGACAACAAATTTTGGAATATTTTCTCTATAAAAGAGATCTAGTAATTATAATAAATATAAATAAACCTCACTAACTATCGTTTAAGAATGTTATATTCAAATATTGCCTTCTACATTTTTGACTTACTATTTTTAATTTGCTAAATTACTAAAAATAACAAGTTTTTAGCGTCAGTAAATTAACTACACAGTTTGTTTTACTAATGTGAAATCAATTTTGCGAGTAAGGATTAAACCCTATAAATGATTCGAATCAAAGATAATAAACTTGGCATTTACTCCGGAATGTGACGTAAATTTTTATCCCTAAAAACTTCTGTGTTTTTGTTTTGGATCTAGTCTTCTTTTGTTTTTTAATGCAAAATCCGAGAGGGCGGGAAGTAATTGTTGTTGTTGATGCTCTTTTTTTTTTTTTTTG
>Ga0041059_1003158_pt1 | contig 11533 bp, 4 predicted proteins | sample AraColnosormetaG_FD_56232 | JGI IMG/M metagenome (GOLD analysis project Ga0041059, IMG submission 56232) | Arabidopsis roots microbial communities from North Carolina, USA - Col MF nosort | ecosystem: Host-associated > Plants > Roots > Unclassified | place: USA: North Carolina | collected 2013-09-02 | reverse complement strand
TTTTTTTTTTTTTGGTAGAGTTTTAAATCTTATCTTTGATATCTAATCTTTATTGTATTAGCTTTATCTTTAAACAATTTTTTTTGAGAATTCTCTTACAAAAAATATTAGCATGAAAGAATGGCAGGTTTACCTTTTCTTTACAGATTAGCTCCACAATGTGAGATTTTTTAATTAATACAAAAGTTGAACGAAATACCAAAATATGTGAGTCAATATGCGTAATTGATTGACTCACATTGCTTGACATTAGTTTATGAAATGTAATTAATCTATTGATTTTAGTCCAAGATTTTTCAAAATCTATAGTCATTTGAGTACTTCCTTAATTGTTACATTTCACTAGGATTGCTTTCCAAATATTCAACTTTCAGATTCTTACATCAATATGTTGAAAAAGCTACACCAGTAAAACTAGTTTCATGGGCTAACTGATAAATCTCACAATAGATTTTAGTTTATATAGTAAAATATATATTTTATAAATCTTTTAAATGTGCACACAAAAAAATCTTTTAAATGTGAATTTACAGCTAAATTTTTTTAAAAACATTTGCTGTAATATTCAGAAGTGTAATTTTAAATTAAAACCTAGCTAGTAAAGTAATAGTCTACACGATTTTAATTTCCTTTTATCCACTTCAACGTAATATTAAAAATTCGCAATGTTTCCATTATTACGTAACTTTCTAAACTCGTTTCATATAATTTCCAAAATTGGTTCGTAAATCATATCAAGAAATTGATTTGATTCTCCACTATATATTATTAATAATCTCTTTTGACCAGTTTTAGCTAAAACTATAATACTAAGAAGCCAAAGATGAATCATCGTCTCGCCGGAATAATTAGCCCACTTGGCCACATTACTACAGATCCAATTCGTTCCTCCTCCGTGAACCCTTCGTCTCCGGTTTACTACAAAACCATTGTTAACCATTTCAAATCTCAAACCGGTAACCACGTTTCACCTGGGCTTACCAATCAAGAGATCTCAGCCGTTGAATCCTCTCATGGTTTCTCTTTCCCTCTTGATCTCCGTTCGATTCTCCAAACCGGTCTTCCGGTTGGTACCAATTTTCCCAATTGGCGAACCGGGTCGAACCGGAATAATCTTCTTCTCCCTCTTCTTAATCTGTCTCAACACGTCGTCAGAAATGGATTCTGGGTCGATTCTTGGGGGATCCGACCCGGAAATGACGCGGAGGCTTTGTCACTCGTGAAGAAATTGATTGAGATCGCTCCGGTACTCGTCCCTGTATACGGCGATTTTTACGTCCCTTCGACGACGCCAAATTTGGCGGGAAATCCAGTTTTCCAAATCGACGGCGACGGAGTTAGGGAATTGAGTTGCGACGTAGTCGGATTTCTCAAGGGAATCGGTCGATCAGAAACGCCGACGGAGGATCGACGACGAAGGAGACGACCACGGAGAGTGGAGTTTTGGAGCGATGTGGCGGAGGGATGGAGATTTGTGGTGGCGCGTGATTACACGCGCGATTGGTGGAGCGCGTTAGGTTTTGAGGGGTTAACGGCGTGTTTGGACGACGCGTTTTGGAAGCTGAGGGAAGCAGGATGGACGGAAGATGATGTTCGCGATATGATGATGATGGACAGCGTAGATCAAAACACGTGTATCCAGCAGCAAACGCAAACGCAATCGCGGGATGTGGTGTACGCGTTTGGCGATGAGGGAATGAACGAAAGAGATAGAGACACGTGTACAGAGGACGAGGATCATCAGAAAGGCGAAGTAACGACGTTGAGGCATTTGTTGCTTTATGATCGTTTGATGAGCTAAATATTCATCTAGTTGGGATATTATAGTTCTTGTAAATTGGTAAATTGTGTTAGATGAAAATTATTTTCTCGATACTTTTTTTTCATGACATTTTGTTTCGTGGATTTAGGAGATTGATATTGAGTATGATTATCATAAATCTTTTTCTATCATATACTAGTAAAAATTCTGGATTTTTGAATATTTTTTTGGCTATATTATATGCTGCAATGTTATCGATCTTAAAGCAGAAGTTGTTTAACAAAAATCTTTATTTTCATGAGATAATGAAGTTTCAAGAATTTGTTTAAAGACAAAAAATCATGTGTTCGGTACAAAAGAAAAGCTATAACTTATGCTCTGGGAATGACAACAACCCTTAATATGTTCAAAAAAAAAGATTACAACAAATTACAATGACACAAATTGAATTCGTAAAACTCTCTACTAAACAACATCGAATGAGAGAATTTGAGCAACCATTGTAAGATTTACTCAGCCGCAACACTCTCATTGCTCCCTCCATTTCCAGAATCCGGTAAAGTTTCAAGATCGGTGCGAACATCTTTGACTTCTTGAGGAAGATTAGTATCCGAAGAAGAATCAGATTGTTCTTGAGTTACCTCTGTTTCACCATTCTTGTTGCTTTCCTCCTTCTCTGATGTTTCCTCTGATTGCTTTTGTTCAGTATCTGAAACGCTATTTTCTTTGCTAGATTCACTTGTGTCTTCGTCAGTCTTCTTCTCGTTTTCCTCAACCTGTTCTTTCTTCTCACTCTCGGTGTTTACATTTTCCTGTGATTCGTTGGACGATGACTCTTCTTTCTCTTTTGTCTCGGTTTCTTTCTCTTTAGTTTCCTCTTGCGATGCAGACTCTTCTTTTTCAATCTTCTCGTTTTCTTTCTCTTTAGTTTCCTCTTGCGGTGCAGACTCTTCTTTCTCAATCTTCTCGTTTTCTTTCTCTTTAGTTTCCTCTTGAGAAGAAGACTCTTCTTTCTCCTTTGTCTCAGTTTCATTTTCTTTAGATTCTTCTTGCGATGAAGCCTCTTCTTTCTCAATCTTCTCATTCTCTTTGTCTTTAGTTTCCTCTTGAGACGAAGACTCTTCGTTATCCTTTGTCTCGGTTTCCTTTTCTTCGGTTTTCTCTTGGGAAGAAGACTCTTCTTTCTCCTTTGTCTCGTCTTCTTTTTCTTTAGTTTCCTCTAGGAACGAAGACTCTATTTTCTCAGTTTCCTTGTCTTCGTTTTTCTCTTGAGAAGAAGACTCTACTTTCTCCTTTGCTTCGGTTTCTTTGTCCATAGTTTCCTCTTGCGATGAAGACTCTTCTTTCTCCTTTGTCTCAGTTTCTCTGTCTTTACTTTCCTCTTGAGACGAAGATTCTTCCTTATCCTTTGTCTCACTTTCCTTGCCTTTACTCTCCTCTTGAGATGACACTTCAGAAGTTTCTTGAGAACCTCCGTCTCCAGAACCCGTGGATTTACCGGTCACAGAGGACTCACCGTTAGAATCATTGAACTCCTTCTCCAACAACTCATTCTTCTCCATAGATTCACCCTCAGATTTTATTCCCTCCAAGGAATCCGATTCATGACCTGAAGACGAACCAGTACTCTTCTCATCACTACTGCTTTCCCCATTATCTGTTGTGTTAGGCAAAACACTCTTGATAACAGAATCTTCCACTTCTTCAGTCTTTATACCCGACTTGTCTTCCACTTTCTCACTGTTCTCCGACTCACTAGTCTTCTCCTCAGACTCATGAACTACCTCACTAGAAGCATCATCTCCCTTGTAATTATTCTCTCTTGCCTCTTCAATATTCGCTTTCTCATCTATATCTTTCTCTTTACTCTCCTCGCTCTCGTCTATACCTCTGTTTTCTTTCTTCTCTTCAACCTCACTCTCTTCGCTACTACCATTGTCTTTCTTCTCTTCAACCTCACTCTCTTCGGTACCACTCTTCTCCCTACTCTCTTCAGTACCGCCATTGTCTTTCTTCTCTTCAACCTCACTCTCTTCACTACCACTCTTCTCGTTCTCTTCGGTACCGCCATTTTCTTTCCTCTCCTCAACCTCACTCTCTTCGGTACCACTCTTCTCATTCTCTTCAGTACCACCATTGTCTTTCCTCTCCTCAACCTCACTTTCCTCTGTCCCACTCTTCTCATTCTCTTCAGTACCGCCATTGTCTTTCCTCTCCTCAACCTCACTTTCCTCTGTCCCACTCTTCTCATTCTCTTCCGTACCACCGCCATTATCCCTCTTCTCTTCAACCTCACTCTCCTCTACACCGCCACTGTCTTTCTTCTCCTCAATCTCACTATTCGAATCCTCATTAGACACAATCCCTTCACTTTCCTTCTCCTTATTCTCTTCACCTCCTTCAACAATCTCATTCTCCTTATCATCACCATTACCCGAATTAAAACTCTCAACAACATTCTTACTTCCTTCATCCTCAGCTTCATCTACCTCAACAACACGAGGGATAAGATCTTTCCTACCAAGCTTGACAACTTTATCAACACCACCAACAACAATCTTTGCACTTTCCTCAAACTGAGCTTTCTTCTCATGAGAATGCTTAACTTGATAAAGCAACCATATCCCAACACTAAGCAACAAAGTCAATTGAATACAATGCTTCACCTTGAAACCCTTTGATCTCTGTCCTCTTCTCGGTGATGATCTAAACATATTTCCTCAATACCTATTCCAACAAATTAATCAATACCCAATTCTCAGATCTCAATACCAAATTCCATCAGATAAAGAACATTACATTAAATGCACAATGATTGGGAAACAGATCTAAGCAAATAATACATAAAAATAGGAACTTTACCAGGAAAGGCAAATCAAGAGAGCTTTTTTATTTCTGGGAAAACAGAAAGATGAACAATTTTTGCAAAAAGGAACGATTTTGAGTTTTGGGATCTAGAGAGAGAGAGAGAAGTGTTCCCGTTAAACTGCCATTAAAATCGTGCGTCCCTTCAATTGGAATCAAAGCAAATTGCAGAGAAAAATTAGTTTTTTAAATTAAGAGAGAGCTTAACACTTGGAAGATGACATGTGAATCTGTTTAAACGTCGTCGTTATTAAGACACCGACAGTTTGTAACGACGTCGTATCGTATCCTCTAAGGAATGGTTATTATGGGCCTATCAGAAAACATTAAGTCAACTATGGATCCATCAATCATCTTTTAGGTCAATAACTATGGGTTCATTCAAAATTTCATTAAAAATGTTTTATTTAAGTTAGAAACTTAGAATTTTAAGAACAACAAAAATAGGTAAAAGTTATTACTTATTAATTTAATATTTGTAATAAGTTATTTGACAAAAAAAATAAACAACAAATCCAAGGACATTTGGATTCATGATTTTATAAAATTTATATTGGTAGTGTGAGCTTGCTTAAACATCTCTGTTTTTTTTTCCTATGTGAACTCGTACAACTAAAAGTGATATTGATGATCAATCAAAGATAAGTAATAATCCTAATCATTATTAATCCATCACTGCAAGATTAGCAGCAAACGTTTCAACGGCACAGTCCTGTGATTTTCAAACAGAAGATAAAAGCTAGAGGACTGCAAACCAAAACACTTGTCTTGATCTGAAACTTCTTGTTATAATGTGGTCAATTAGTCTATTGAGGAGTTTTACAAAAATATATATGTTAAGAACATTACGCTTCTTGTTAATAAGGATTCATTTGGTCTAAGATCTTGAACTATCATTTGCCAAACATGCTTTCGGTAAACTGTTGATAAACACAGACCCATGCAAATCCATAAAAATGGCGTCGAACAAATCTTTAACACTCTGCTTCACTCCCACAAGATCACTGTCAGAACTGTAGAGGAAATGTTTCTCGGATCTCCCTTTGCTCCCTTTGTTTGTCTTAAAAACCAGTAACACCAAGTGTAAAGATTCTCGGAATAATCTGAACAATGTGGAGTAGAAATGTTTGTAAAAAGTATTGTCACATTAAGCTAAGTCATTTCCAAGAAGCTCTGAAAAGCAAATTTGGGATATGAAAGTCCTAAAGTTTATCACCAGCAAATATATCAACAACGCAGCCTTGTAATGCCAAAACAGAGGAATGAAGCACAAGATCCTTCATTTTTCGACCACCTTTGGCCCTTATCATTCATGAGAGATAGAGTCATGAAATTTGACTTGCATTACACGTTCAGCTGATCAAAGATATATACTAATTTTGTACTGTTCCGCAAGCTAGAAATGAAACAAATTAAATTTAAGTTCATTAGGCTTCGTCAGCGCGCTATGTATCATCCTCAAATCCATCTTCATATCTCACAGACAAGCTATACATATCTAAAATATTCAATAAGCGTCGAGACTCTGTAATCTATTTTCTTGTTGAAGTAACCTACATACATAGGAACAAGTGAAGGTTGCAGGGTTGTCTGCTTTATATAAAAACTAAAATCCGTTTAGTGAATCTCTTAGCTAACACATTTATAATTCTTATAATATAGTGAAAAAGATAGTCCAAAAATCAAAATAGAACTTGTAAATATCCAATAAGTTGCATTGAAGTTTTAATATGGTTGCTCTTGAATTTGTGTTACTGACTAGTTGAAGAGAGCTCGACTCGATCCTCAGGCTGCTAAATTTTTTTTGGTTGTGATGTAAAAGATTATTTGGATTGCTAAATTTTCTGCAGTCTAAGGAGATGAGACATTGATCAAACGAAGATTAAATGTTAGAATATTTGATTAGAATCGTTATGAATTTGGTTCTCTACTTAATAGTATTTGTCTATTTTGGAAATCGATTCGAATATTTATTTGCATAATGACATGACCAATTAATTTATATATTGGTCTGTCATCGCGTACAAAGCAGCTGGTCTAATTTGATATTAAATCCATGAGTGTTTTCAATAAAGCAAACGACTAATAATATTTCTAAGTGAACCATATAAAATATAGACCAGTTGTTTTTTAGTTCGCCGTTGTGCTATACCAAATCTAAGCTTGGTGATCAAATATTATTCCTGTTCTTTGAAAAAACGTTCGAAACAAGAAGTCGACAAACCGACAATTGAACTAGCAATTGACACATGTATTATGCTGTTCTAAATAAGCTAATTTGCGTACGTGCACACGTAAACGAATTCTATCAATCATTAATAGGGATTATTTAATCACCAACACAATAATTACTAGCGTTACCAATCACTTAAAATAAATGTAATCTAATGATATTAGTACACATATATAGGACTAGGAGACGGTGTAATCGTTGCTGAACCTGACCCGGTGGTAGTTTTTTTTTGGTATGTTGTGGACCATGGACCGGCCCTATGGTCTATTTCCTCATACAACGATTGGTAATTTAAGGGTTAACATATATATATATATATATACAAAATTATGATCACTTCAACGTTTTTTTTTGTCATGTTAAATACATGGAAAATAGAAGATAAATATTTTTTACCTTTTCTAATGCGAAGTTCAAATAGACTTAACCTATGCAAAGTATGAAGTTAGTTACTTTTAGTAAATCAACATAAAATAACATCAATTTTGTGTAAAGAAATTTTGACATAAATTTTCTGCATATATCCCAGAAGTTTAATAAACTAGGTAGCTGCGTAGATATCTCACTATCAAGCTCTAGGGCCAACCGGCCAAGTATGGAGTTGCATGTGACATATGATGATGTACGTAGACCGTAGTGAAATTGAAGGATTCATCAATATAAATATTATCATGTATAGAATAAATGTAGGTACTATATGAAAAACAGAAAATNCATATACATAACCTTTTTTTCCATAGCATATATATATATATATATATATATATATAAAACTCAATATCTTCATAAGATGGTACGTGAGAAAATTTCGAAGAGAAAATCACGTGAAGCATGTCCCACCTTAACACCATTAAGATAGAGCATCTTGCAACTTCTTGCGACTTCACGGTACTTCTCTTCTAAATTTAATGCTCGTTATTTCATTCTTATTATGTGTGTTTATTGAATATTGGTGTTATTGTAAATATCATTTTTCTTTTTTCAACAGCAATATAATACAGTATGGGACTATTATTGATTTTACTATTTTCATCAAATCTTTTGAATTTATCATCTTTATTAAAATCTTACGAATTTATCATTTTTAACACTTAAAAATATATATATTTAGATATATAACTACAACCGCTAAGCTCATACACAACAAATAAAACGTATGTTAAATCACATTTCTGTGAAAATAGTAAAATTCGCAAACTATTAAAAAAAGGACAAATACACAAATCTCTTCCATAAATTAGCAAATCCATAATTGTTTCATATAATATCTTTATTTGTTAATCAACTCCTTTTTGTCGTTTTCAATTTATATATGCATTATTTTGAAATGGTAATCGACTAATAACATACCAAGGATGATAGTACAAATCATTATAAGCTCTGATTCTTTGTTACTAGCTTTATATTGTTAATTAGTTTATTAGCAATTTAGCATCATGCTTTTTTATTGTTATAAAACTCGGCGACTTGTAAGACGAGTAGGTTACTCAACAAACAAAACTTCTCGAAAATCTATATTCAGATGAATAACTCAAACCCTAATTAATTATTCTCTGTTCACAGTTTCTGGATTTTATATATTTTAGCCGACGGACCCTAACTACAATGACTAAAATATTGCTCATATTTACTCCTTTTTGTTAGAATATTTATTCTATTATTGTGACCATTAAATCTTTTTATAAAAGGTATATATTGAGTACACACAATAAAGTATTAGAAAGGTTAGTACTATTCATCTTGTTGTTCGTGTGATCTTTGTATTTATATATTTTTTAAAAACAAAACTCTTGCTAATTATAAAAATTTCATTAAAAGTGATGCATCAATACACGTGAGCTAACCTCCAAACCCCACACCCTTTTTCTCTCTCGCTTAAAATCCTTCACACCCAATTTCCATTTTTTTGTTTGAATTTTCCCTTTGGATAATCCATAAGTATAATATTTTGAGTAAAAGAATTACTATCACATCAAATTAATGCTTCTGATTACACAACTCAATTTTGGATTTACTCAAAAGAGAAAAGTTTGGTGCTACTAAAATTATAAACCCTTTTAAAAGTTGTGGCTTTCCCATCTGCTTAGTATTCCCATATAACTTTTTATTTATTGGTGGGAAAACATAGTTTCCATCAATTTTTCTTTCCGTTTTTGGATTCAAGAGTTCAAATACAAATCAAGTTGATACCACTGCCTTGTTTAGATGAATGATGAATCTAATATAAAAGAACTTTGTTTGTTATGATATAGTCTTAATTATCAGATGTTTTCACATGATATAATATAAGATTCTTTCTTTTTGTAGCAATAATCCAATGAACCTTATACAAGCTTGAAATGTCATATAATATAATAGGAAAGATCAAACGAAAACTGCATTAGATGTTTAATGTGATGTAAAACATGACCTACCATTATATTACATAGATGTCGTATTTTAGCGTATAAAGTTTTAACTTTTAGATTGAGATTTGTAATTTAGTATTCTTGTAGCTTATCACCACCACATCCATTGAGTCCCATTTAAATATGATATTATACGTTATATATTTTATCTTTTTATTTTTTTATGAACAATACAGCCCCTTAAGATCTAAACACAAAATGATGAAAGTAATCATCGGCTGATCATTAGTATGCATGAAAAATTCCCATGTATAATTATATTGTTAAATAGTTTTTCATTTATTACAAACATGATTTACTTGACTAAAATTGAAGGTGAGAAAATAAGATGTATAAATTAAAGTGAAGACTATTTTACCTTTTTCTACAAATAAAATAATAATTACAAACTATTCTTTTTCTCAAACCAGCAATCCCACTGAAAAACAAAGTGGGAATTGTAGAAGAGACCATCTATACGCATCTTACCCTTTCTAACATAGTTTTTGTGTTCTTCCTACTAGTTAAAATGCCACCCAAAAAAAAAAGAAAATTAATATTTTAAGTAATAAAATTAAACGAATTACTACTATTCAACAAGCTGCAGATGGGTTAGTAAAAGGGTTGAAGAAGTGAGGCTTTGAGGAGATAGAGAAAGCTCCTTTGGCCGTACTTCCATCTACAATCACCGCGGTAGCCCCGCTGCCGCCACCTCCTCCTCCATTACCCCCGCCGCCGCCGCCGATTCTCTCACAAGAAGGACACTTCGTTAGAGTCGATGCAGGCATGTGCATGTAAAAGGGCTGAGTCAATTTTAGGGTTTTGAGTTCTTGAATCTCTTTCTGAAGTCTTATGTTCTCATCTGCTAATGTTTCACAACACTTCTTCAAAAACTCACAATCTACTTCTGTTTGCTTCAGCTTTGTCCTGCTCATTCATTAAATAAAATAAATAATTAAATATATATAACCGAAAGAAAAATCATATCACCTAAAAAATAGAAAATATTTTCACCTACAAAATTTTCTGACTATTAAAGAAATTTTGACACATGAAAAAATCAAATATTCTGATAATTTATAATATAATTTTTTTTACCTGGCTCTTCTATTTTGAAACCATACTTCAACTTGTCTAGGCCTTAGATTCAGCTGTCTAGCCAGAACTTGCTTTTGTTTCTGTAAATAAAATATAACAACAAAGAATCTGATTGGATAAGAATTATCAAAAGTGATTAGTAACGTATAATAAAAAAGAATTAGGATTAAGGATATGTAGTTACGGGATTAAGGGTGCTATGATCCTTGAAGCTTTCCTCAAGAAGAGCAGATTGTTGTTTCGTAAGCCTAAGTTTTTTTCTAGCACTAATACCTTCTTCATCTTCATGGTAATCACTTATAACTCTCTCCGTCATCTCTTCCTCCTCCGGCGACTCTTCGCCACCGTCTCTCTCTCTTTTCACCACCCTCCCGCTTGAGAAAGAAGAGACTCCGCTGTGAGATGACGTCTGACGGCATAGCTGGTCAGCTCCGGTCACCACGGTAACCGAGGGATCGCCCGAGAGGCATAGAGTCAACGACGGCTCGAGCTTGTAAACGGAGGATTGTCTGATGGTACTATTGTAATTATTTGGAATTGGTGAGGGACCTAATCCAAGAACAAGACCTGTGTTGCATGTATCATCAAAACCCATCTGAGTCGAAATGAAAAAAATATGCCTTTAAAATTTATCTATCTTTGAGATTTCGAGAGGAAAAGGAAATGAGTTTAGAAGATAATGGGAGGAGATGAAGCCAATGGGGCTTCTTAAGAAGGAGAAGAAAAGTATTTTTTTTATTTTATATTTTTAAGAAATTGATGGGTGGGTGGATGGCTAATAGTTATTAATCAAAGGAATGATTTATATTATTTTAAAGAAATGATTTTATTTTCTTGGTAATTCTTTTCCTGAAAGAAAAAAAAAATAATGTGGGAAATTATGATGGCACAATTCTCTCTACTTTTATTTTTCTTACTTGCAAAGGTTGACCAAATGAGCATCTCACTTGGCACTTGCTACTATTCTTCCCACTAATAAGAGAAAAGTTCCCGAAAAAGTTCAATGATTTTATATTTGGTAGAAGATGGAATTATCGTATCATGAATATAAATTAAATATTATATTTAAAGCTTTCTCCATTCTTTTTCTGGTATCATTGGGTTCAGTCGGCATCGGTATTTTAGATTTTTATATCATGAATATTTTTATCATGAAGCGTACGTTATTGTAGACAAAAAAAAAAAAAA
>Ga0041059_1003157_pt1 | contig 11533 bp, 12 predicted proteins | sample AraColnosormetaG_FD_56232 | JGI IMG/M metagenome (GOLD analysis project Ga0041059, IMG submission 56232) | Arabidopsis roots microbial communities from North Carolina, USA - Col MF nosort | ecosystem: Host-associated > Plants > Roots > Unclassified | place: USA: North Carolina | collected... | reverse complement strand
AATTGCGACTTTTTACCATTTGCGAGAAGCGATTTGCGAGGAACTTGATTTCCTCGCAAGTCCCTCGCGTATGGCTGTTTGCGAGGGATTAGCGAGTAATTTTTCCCTCGCAAAACGACTGTTTTCTTGTAGTGCTACTACTTTTGCAAAACGGAGTTGGCAGCATCGGTGAGGACACAAGATGACAAGTCATATGAGCTGTGGCATCATCGCATGGGACATCCGTGTGCACAAGTTGTTGGCTCTCTTAAGAATGTTACAGTTTCAATTCGTTCTGATATTTTGAATAAAGCGTGTGATGTCTGTCTCCGCGCCAAGCAAACTAGATCTCCTTTTCCGATTAGTATCAATAAAACTACACAAGCTTTTGAGTTGATTCATTCTGATTTGTGGGGTCCGTACCGAACAATTTCGCATTGTGGAGCTCGCTATTTTTTAACACTTGTTGATGATTTCTCAAGAAGTGTTTGGATTCATCTTCTTAACGACAAAACAGAGGCTCCTACTTGGATAAAGAATTTTATTGCCATGGTAGAAACGCAGTTTTCAACAAGAGTAAAGAGTTTTCGCAGTGATAATGGAACCGAGTTCACAAGTTTGGCAAGCTATTTTCGACAGCAAGGGATTCTTTAAGAGACTTCCTGTGTGGGTACACCACAACAAAATTGAAGAGCCGAACGCAAACACCGACACATTCTGAATGTGGCAAGAGCATTGCGCTTTCAAGGACACTTACCAATCCAATTTTGGGGTGAGTGTATCCTCACAGCTGGTTATTTAATTAATCGTATTCCTTCATCAGTTCTGAATGGTCTAACACCATATGAGAAATTGTATAAGAAAGAGCCCGATTATACACATCTCAAAGTATTTGGGAGCTTGTGCTATGCTCATAATCAAGGTCATAAGGGAGACAAGTTTGAATCGAGAAGTTGAAAGTGTGTGTTTGTTGGCTATCCATATGGCAAAAAGGGTTGGAGGCTATATGATTGCGAAACAGAGGAGTTTTTCATCTCTCGCGATGTGGTGTTCTGCGAAGATCAGTTTCCGTTTGATAAGTCATCTTCATCATCGGCTTCTCCTGTACACGAAGAAGAAGAAGAGTTATGGGCTTCATTCAGTATGAACCCATTAGCTGAAATTGAAGATAGGCCCGATAAGGGCAAAAGCCCACTAACTGATTCAAGTCCATCTTCATTATCCAGCCCAGATACAAACATTGCTTCTTCATCCTCTACGAGTCTCTCGACGCCTCCGTCCACTTCCTCTGATTCATCTTCGTCACCACCGACCTCCACAACTCAGTCTGACAATTCCGATCAAGGATTGACTACCCTCGAAGCTACGTCTAACTCCACGAATCCTGTGCCACCATCATCAAATCTGTTGGGTCGAGGAAAGAGACCGAAAATTCCATCTGTCAGACTCAACAATTATGTGGTTAATACGGCACATGGAAAATTGCTCAACAAGTCTGGTAAAACCCAATATCCCATTGCAAACTATGTCTCTTGTACACGTTTTTCAGAGACACATCGTGTTTATCTAGCGGCTATCACTGAGAATATTGAGCCCAAATCATTCAAGTCAGCTATGGAGAATGAACGATGGAAGAAAGCTATGGGCACAGAGGTGGGTGCTTCAGAAGAAAACGAAACATGGACATTAGAGAATCTTCCACCTGGGAAACGAGCCATTGGGAGCAAATGGGTCTACAAGATCAAGTACAATTCGGACGGCACGATTGAACGTTACAAGGCAAGGTTGGTTGCTCTTGGTAACAAACAAATTGAAGGTGAAGGCTATGGAGAAACGTTTGCTCCAGTAGCTAAAATGGGTACGATTCGTTTGTTTTTAAAGGTTGCAGCTGGGAATGATTGGCCGGTTTATCAGATGGACGTTTACAACGCCTTTCTTCACGGAGATCTTGAAGAAGAGGTGTATATGAAACCACCACCTGGTTTTTATCCAAAAGATGAGCAGAAAGTTTGTCGGTTAAGAAAGTTAATATATGGCCTTAAACAAGCTCCGAGGTGTTGGTTCGAAAAATTCACATCATCTCTTCGTGACTATGGGTTTCAGCAAACACATGCTGATTATTCGTTGTTCACCTTTGATAGAGATGGTATTCAGATTCGCTTGCTCATATACGTCGACGACATGATTCTTACCGGTAACAATGACGCATCATTGGAAGAATTTAAGGTCTATCTCTCCTCTTGCTTCAAGATGAAAGATCTTGGTCCTTTAAAATACTTTCTGGGTATAGAGGTCTCTCGCAACAAATCTGGGTTCTATCTGAGCCAACGAAAATACGCTTTGGATATTGTCACCGAAACCGACATGTTAGCCTCCAAGCCTGCCTCATTTCCGTTGGAACAAAATCACCAACTTGCTTTATCAACGTCACCTCTGTTGGTCGATCCGTCTCCATATCGCCGCTTAATAGGTCGGTTTATCTACTTGGCAACCACTCGACCTGATTTAGCTTTTTGTGTTCATACTCTGGCGCAGTTTATGCAACAGCCGCGTGAAGATCATTGGCACACAGCTTTGCATGTTGTTCGCTACATTAAAGGTACCGCTGGTCAAGGAATCCTCTTGAGTTCTGCCAATGATTTTAAGGTTAATGGGTGGTGTGATTCCGACTGGTCGAGCTGTCCTATTACTCGTCGTTCAGTGACGGGGTATTTTGTTCAGTTGGGACAATCTCCAATATCATGGAAGACGAAGAAACAAGACACGGTGAGCAAGTAATCCGCGGAGGCTGAATACAGAGCAATATCTCATCTTCGAGATGAACTATTATGGATAAAGAAGGTACTTCTATCAATGGGTGTTCGTCATGATCAACCGATGAACATTTTCTGTGATAGCAAAGCAGCGATCTACATAAGTACTAATCCAGTCTTTCATGAACGTACCAAGCACATCGAGAATGACTGTCATGTTGTTCGTGTGAAATACAAAAAGGAACCATGTCTCCACATCATGTTTCCACAACTCAACAGCTAGCCGACATTTTTACGAAACCGTTAGGACGACAAGCATATGAGCTATTTCGCAGCAAGCTGGGCATTCTTGATCTCCACGCACCAGCTTGGGAGGGGGTAATAGCGTATCCTAACGTATCAATGTGATACGCTCCAATATCAATCACATTTACTGTGAATTGATTTTGATTTGTATCTCTTTAGGAAAGTAGATATCGTCTCTTACCTATATAACAATGTAAAGGCTACTGTGAATAAGGACAAGAAACTTCTTCTCATACATCAATCTCTATTTGTTCACTTTGTATAAAAATGCCAATTAGACTGGATTTTGTAGATTTAATGTACCCGAAAAAAACACACGGTAAAATGATGTCTAGTATGTTCGGCACTCACATCACATCATTATTTTATGATGTACATACACAAGTAACTTGACAAAGAGAAACTTGTCATATACATATTAAACTCCAAAGTAGTAAACAGAATTACATAACCAAGAATGAAATGATCCAGCTTGGTTGTTACTGAAGATGACATACAAACTCTTTTCGTATATTGTTCGATGTCCCACATGTTTTGCTAGGAAAGTTGTAGCCTAATTCAAAGATTCAGACATATTCTATAAAATTAAGAACTATAAGTCTATAAGCTTAGTTTATAGATTTACTGGTTGAGTGAGAAAACTTACCCTAGTCTGATTGATTTTTCTCTAGGAGCTGGTTGTAGTTGTATGAGTTGAAGTTGCGGTGGTGCATATGTTGTGGTTCCATTGCTTATTGGATCTACACTTGAATTGCCTTCAATCGCATTTGTTCTTCCATGAACCTGTTGGCCACGACAAGTGTTTAATTAGGTTAACATGATCAAGAAATGTTTCTACATAAACATTTTTTTTTTATCTAAATAAAAGCATTTGTGTCACCTTCTTTTGCAATTTAATATTTTCCTTACGCATTATATCTACAATATTTTGTAGCTCGTGATTCTCTTTTTGGATGATTTGTCCCTGTAATAGAATCAAACATTGTTGGTTTAAAGATGAAAAAAAAAAATCATCAAACATTGTCAATCTTCTTATTAACCCCAAAAGAACATATTTTGATTATTTGGCTAACAAACCTTACGATTAAGTTCTCTGATTTCATTTGTCATAAGTTGATCCTACAAAAGAGAATAATTAGTTGTCCAAATAGTATGGCAGTGAAAGAGAGGCACCAATAATCTTTGTCCAAAATATGTTTGTATAAAATGTTCCTTAAAACCATACCTTTTTGAGACGAACACCTTTTAGACTTGTTACTAGCTGGTCTTCAAGGTTTTGTAGGTCGTTAGCATTCATTCCAGAAAGTTCCTCTCCCACTAGTTTCCTTCATAGTATTATAGGTTAATTTTATAATGCATTTGGGAGTGAAATATAATTTGTTTAACATGCTAGCTCTTCGGTCAAAATCTATTTGTTTTTACTTGCAATTTCTTATATATAATTGATAGTTTTTGTAAATAAGTAGCGAGATTAGATTAGTATATTGTATCTTATAATACTCAGTTTCTGTTTTGACATGTGCAATAGCTCTTACCTGTGGCATTCTTGTAGATATTGGAGCTGCTGCTGCAAACTTGCAACCTCTCTTTGCCAAAACTGATAACATAAAGAGAAAACTAATGATGTGAATGTAAATGAATATATTAAAGTGGCCCTAGTCATAACAACTATATATTGGTTGCCTCAAACCAGAGCTTCATGTTCTTAGACTCATGGACGATCATATGTGTAGATGTTCGATTAATTTAATTAGCAATCATTATAAGCTAAGCTTTTTAAAAAATAGAAACAATCTCGTTAATGATCATCAACTCACAAATCACAAACTATTTAGATACTTCTAGAAATATAGAAGTTTTTAGGGTTTCAAAATAGGTTGATTATGTAGCAGAAAATGGGAAAGATTAAAACTAACTAAATTGAAATTATGAGACTTTATTTATATAAAATATTATGATATAAGCTTTCAACTCAAAACCAATTAGCAAAGCATTTGTCCATTTATCTTATGTACTAATTAAGGTCCCTTGTTTTTTCTAAAATGAGCAATTGTTATCCATAATATGTCCATATTCGAGATGATGGCTCTTTAAACCATTATATTAATCTTGGTATGTTCGTGCAAGCATTTAGATCAGTAAGACAATAAATTTGTTACCTTAAACTAATTATCATAACTACAGGCTACAGCTAATATGGTCAAAGAAATTGTATTTTTCTTTTGATTGCTTTGATACCGTATATATCAGCCTCTTTGTTACAATTAAAAAATATAGTTTTTATTAATATTAATTTTATAAACTAAAAACGATTTTTCATTTTTGTAGCAAAAAATCAGAGCTTATGTAGTTATTCGAAACAGTTAAACCGATATTAAGAAGATTCTAGATATATAGCATAGAAACATCAAGAACCGATTAAGCTCACAACAAGGAGAGGGGGTTGTGAGAAATACAAAGGCGGGATCCAAACGTGGTTTGCTTCGACGAGATAACACTGTCGATAGTATCTATTTGATTTTTTAAAAAAGTTTTTTGCATTCATATGTATAAACGTTTATTTATTTTTTAAAAATAATTTAATATTATATTTAAAAAAAATTGAAATCATCAATTTTTGTTTTCAGTTACAAATTTGAAAGCATCAATTATTAAATCAAAAATTATTTGGTTAGTTTCTTTTATGTATGTTTTATAAATGTTTTCAGAACGCTATTTAAAAAAATCTTCCATTTAATTAATAAATTTATTTAATTATAAAAAAAAAACAGAAAAACAATCATTTGAAAAACCTAAAAAGAATGTGGGTTCATTCAGAAGTTTATCATCCTAATGAGATAAATTATAATTTAGAGAAAAAGGTAAAAATCTTTACTATGAATACCTTTATCTCTGAGGCATGATTCAGAAGTTGATGCTGCTCCTCTTTTACTCTGTTGTACCGCTCAATGATTGTTTTCATACTATTCAGGTTCGAAAAGATAACAATGTTATTAATCATACATTAATTAACATATTAAAATTAACTCAACAGACAACAGTAAGTAATATAACTTAAGTAACTCAAATTTGTCGTTTGAATTATTTTTTAAAATTTGTGAATTTTGATATCAATTATATAAGATAGATACAAGTTTTACAATGCCAATTCCAGTATATGCATGAAGTTTGTCTACCTATATCGTTTGAGCACCTACAAGGCTACAACAATAGTTCGAACATATATAGAAATATCGTAATATTACTAACAAAAAAAGTAAGTACGGATGTAAAAGCAACGTATGACATGAAAGATGCAAGTGTTTTAAGAAAATAACATGTTATTTTGTATATTTCAGACACAAGCCAAAATACATCAAACTTACTTACAATTCTACCACCATATATATATCGTAAATAAGTCTCCGCATATATAGCCATTTACAAAATTCATTCTATTTTAGACTTACTAAAATATTTCGATATTTTTGTAAGTACCTGCACGGAAGTCTACACATAAGAGAAACTAAGTGTACAAACACCACACACACACACACACACAAGAAGGTATTAACTTAAGAGAAAGAAGTGGACAATCTATTCTTTTTTGTCCGTACACGTTCACGGTTTGTACCGACGACATTGTGGGTGATTAGAACAAATTTCATTATCTAGATTGGGAATCCATGCTCCAGCATCTTCCCTCTTACTCGTTTTATTGATCGATAAATCAACCCACAATAGGTTAGTTTCGCTTCGCTCCTTGACCTTCTCCAAAAGGTGGTTTCGAGCAAAAGGAATTCTTTCATTCCTTTCTTATTATCTTAGATTTCACACAAACATTTTGACTACTAATTTTATATTTAAATGATGAATGAAGTATGATCATCAAAACAAAAGAATGAAAAAACTACATACATTTAATTCAATTCATTTACCTTCCAAAATATTAGAGACATATATATTTCTTATAAATTGTTGTTAAATATTTAGATTTCAGATGAATGTTTTTCTCCTGTTTTTTATTTACTGTAAAAGTAGATGAATCTTTCATTTTAGCATATATATGTCTCTAATATTTTTGAAATATATATACAAATTGAATATATATATAAGAAAGCTATGAGGGAAATAAATATAATGAAAGAATAATATCAGGGACATAAAATATAGTGATGAATGAAATATATATATCTTACAGATTTTTGAAGTATAAATATTAGAGACATATATATTTTTTAGACAGAAATTTCAGGGAAATGCGCATGAATGTCTTTTCTTTAATTATGTACTTACATTACATACTTAGCTTATACAAAATTGGAAAATGTATTTTTTTAAACACTTGTTAAAACACAGAATCAAATGCTTTTTGTTCTATATTATATGAAAGAAAACCACAAACTAATCTTTTCAAGTTCAAATTTTATCAAATAGCACATGGTCACATATATGTGACATATTACGAATTCAAATCAATTATAATAAAAGGTGAAAATGTAGATAGAGTAAAATACAAACAATTCTAATCAATATAGTCTGTATACATCACATAGTGAAGAAGTAGAAATAATTTTTTTGATCTGTATATAGTACTGGTTCATGTTCTTTCTATAATTGAACACTTAGCAAGGCATAAATCAGTAACCATTTATCTTGATGCACTTGCAACAAACATAGATACACGTGCATATACTTATCGAAAGCTATGAGGGAAATAAAATAATTTGAAGTTAAGAATGTTCAAATCATAATTTGCTATGCAAGTCTTACATGGATATATCGTCTGTATTCAAATCAATGTGTGTAAGATAAACTAAAGCCTATCTAAAGATATATAATAATTTAAGTTTGATTTGAAAAAACGAAGGAGAAACAAACATCAAAAATCATCGTTCAAAATAGCTAAACATGTGCTATAACCCTATCGAGAAACTAATACTTAGACAAAAAAAAAAAGAGAGAGAGACAAAAAGTGTGTAACGATGAGACATTATCATTAGTGACAATTGTATATACACACACATGTCTTGGGATCAAGAGAACTGAGGAATCTAACAGGCAAGACAAATGCAAAATTACTTCATTGACTTGTACTAAGGAAGTAAAGAAGCTAACCTTGAATTGCTTGCGTAGTCGTAGAGCTTTCCGGTGCTAGAGAATATGATAACACCAACTTCTGCATCACAAAGGATCGATAACTCTTTAGCTTTCTTAAGCAAACCACTCCTTCTCTTGGAGAAAGTCACTTGTCTACTTGTAGAGTTATCGATCCTTCGTATAACTATCTTCCCTCTCCCCATCTCTCTCCCCAAAAGACTAACACCAAAACCAACTGCATCAAAGTTTATCAAGAATAAGTAAGCACATCGTAAATGTCAAAATGATCAAATCTAGATAATCTTCCTGATTCAAACTTGACTTAGATTTGTCCTCTTTCATAGATTTCTCCTAGTTTCTTGGATTGAATTTATATACATATGTGTTCGTGAAGATTTGACTTACTTGATCAGGGTTTGCAATAAATGGAAAGAAGAAGGCAGAGGAAGAGGAGAAGCTTCTTTTTTTTTTTCCTTCTCAAAAGATATCTTCTGTGGTTTCTGTTTGTGGTATATATGGCAAGAGAGCGGATTCAGAACAAAACCACTGCTGGTTTTATTACAAAAGAGTAGTTTCAATAAAGCCCCACTTGCGTGAGTATAGTAAACATTTATACTCGCTCTCTTATGCGCAAGTCTGATTGAGTCAAACATTTGACTTCGTAAATTGCTAAAATCACGACAAGAAAAGCGAGTACAGTCGAATTATAGACACGAGCGCGTGAGATTTAAATATCCTCGGACTATCAGGTGTACCCAACCACGAATCGTGGGGCGTTAATACAAGGTGGTATTGAAACAATCAATAGATGACTGACACGTGGATAAGTTAGAGATGCTTTTGTAAAGTCCGAGGGGTAATTTAGTAATTGCAAACAATAGTATCTTTCTGTAATTGACAAATGGTTTTGGCTTTTGGCAGAGCTGGTGCTGTACTTGTACTGTTGTCCGATGATATCTCTTCCACTTATTATTTTATTGTTTTTTTGTGTGGTATCATCTTTTCTGGTTTTGATATTTTTGAGGTTTAAAAAGTCGGACATGCGTATATTTTTTCGAATAATATATGTAATAATCTATATTATCTTTAACTCTAATCCTTGGTCATTGAGTAAAACTTTTTTTAATAAATCTGGCCAATAAATGACTAATGAAAGAGAATATGTAAGTTCTTATTGCATCCGTTTAGAAATTTGGAAGTTTCTATACAATCGAGGATACCATTTTAGTGTGATTTTATTTTACATATATATATTACATGTTGAGTATATATTTTTTAAATTCCTTATTGTTTTTTAATTTTTATATTTTTTCTGTCAATGTAAAATTTTATATATTAATTTCATGAATGTGACACTACTCATGAATCGTTTTACAACCTTGTTCTTTAATCTAGTTGGTATTGGATTCTCCATTCATATTTTAATTTTTCTTGATCTTGAATGAATTTTTATTTCACTTATTACATTGAGTATGTATAAATATTTCTACATCATTGTCATGAATATGTTTACTACTCATAAATGATTTAACTATAACAACTTTGTTCTTAGATAATTTATAAGTATGATTATTTGTTAAATTTAAAGGTCCAAAATGCCAAAAAAAAAAACAAAAAAAAAGCTTAAGATAACAAAAGGTAATTCGGATCGAATATGGTTCGATTTATCTATTGAATTTTTTAACGGTCGAGTAGTCCATCCATTATATTTATTTAGGGATCTAAAGGATGACACTATTTTGACAGTTCAAACAACAGTTGGGTATTTGAAACCCATTGGTAACCAGGATAGGATCTTTATGCTAGAATTAAAGAAATAATTTAGATTGCGTGGATGTGAGACTCAGTGACTTATATCACATGTCATCACTAGGACATGTGAAGGTCATTGTATTGGATGTATGAGCAAAATCTAAAACCAGTTCAAAAATTGACTCTCTGTAACGACATTTGTTTTATTACTGAGGCTGGAAAGAATTCATGATAAGGTCTAATAATTTTCTAGTTGTTAAATTTTCCTTGAGTTTAGTGATCTCTTGGATATAAACTTTAAATATATTGGATACAAAAACTAAGTAAAATTTAATGTAATGAGAGACTGAGAGTATCAGTATGGGCCTAACTCACACCCAAAAGCTAGCTTAAAAGTGGAGGTTTACCATATACTTATTTATTGCTCGACAAATTATTAAAGTCTCGATGTGGGACATATTCTAACATACCTCCCTCACGCTCAGGACTGGACATCTGAAGCGTGAAGTTTGTGGAACTTCACATCCACGGGTGGTCCACAATCGAGACACATTGAAACTATAGGCTCTGATACCATATTAGTATGAGCCTAACTAATACTCAAAAGGTAACTCAAGAGTAGAGATTTACCACATACTTATATATTGCTCCACAAATTATTAAAGTCTCGATGTGGGATATATTCTAATAGAGGGTTTCTATAATTATGGTTGTTGCAAAATTGGTCATTGTGGTGTTCTCAGTTTCTCCCTTCGTAATATTTTCTTCGACTTTCAGGACAGTGGTTGTATTGAGATTGGTTGTCTTAACAACGAACATTTGTTTGAGTAACACTGCTAAAAGATTTGGTGATGAAGCATGACTCGCGTGACTCAAGCTTTCTTTGTGTTGGAGATGATATTCTTGGAGAAGCAAGTTCGACCTAGTGACAAATGGCGGTGTTTAATATTTAACAATCATGATGTTTTCATACTTCGCATTCAATCCATTGAATATGTACATGACCAAAGTTATATCTGTAATATGAGCATCTACATTGAAAAAAGTTCAAGAGCGTCTTGAACTATTGGCAAGAATTTGTATTGAGTCATCGCTAATTTCTTTCTTAACTAGTTACAGAGTTGTATAGTCTTGACCATGACTGGTCCTGAGAATAATTGGACTAGAACAAAATAAAAAATGGGAGTTAAAATTTTCTATTACATATCATACAATAAATACAAAATTAATGAAAAAATAGATTTGTTTATTAATTAGGCAGTCCATATAAAAATTTATTAGATTTTGATATTTATGTTTCTTTCTCGTGAAACTCTTTATATGACTTATACATATAAAAACTTTTATTTCAAAATAAGCCACTTAAATTTTGGGCCACAGCAAATGAAAACATTTGCTGTGCTCAGGACAAGTCCTGGTCCTGACATATGTGTTATCTTTGGAGTTCGGAGTGGTTTTGCTACATAACCATAGTGTCTCTATTCAACAAGAACTTCTTGTAAGATCACTCGAAGTGTGTTGGTTAACTTTTATTAATCACAACAGAAAAGGGCTCTTTAATTCTTTTGTAAAAAAATTGGCATTAATAATAGGTAAAATTTTATTTCCAGGTCGATTAAAGCATTCTAAAGATATTTCCACTTTTTTTTTTTTTTTTCTTCAAA
>Ga0041059_1003156_pt1 | contig 11536 bp, 7 predicted proteins | sample AraColnosormetaG_FD_56232 | JGI IMG/M metagenome (GOLD analysis project Ga0041059, IMG submission 56232) | Arabidopsis roots microbial communities from North Carolina, USA - Col MF nosort | ecosystem: Host-associated > Plants > Roots > Unclassified | place: USA: North Carolina | collected 2013-09-02 | reverse complement strand
AAAAAAAAAAAAAAAAAAAAAAGCTTACGCTTAAAAGTAATAATGACGTTCTTTAACCTCTGATAAAACATCTATAATGAAAATTTAGTTATAAGGAAAAAAGTAACAAGGATTACCTTTGCAAATCTGCTCCTAAGTTCAGTGGTCCAATCTCCTAAGGCTCTAATGTGAACACTTAAATAGTCATCTCCTGGTGCAGAAGTGATGGAGAATGGATGCCTAAACAATAATAAAGTAAAATCGATATCACTTCACTTAAAGAATGGATGATGTACCTTAATCAAGTATGAAGTATTATTTAGTTTACCATTCAAATTTTGAGAGATCTGGACACTTGACAAACATGTACATGCCACTTTTGTATTTGAATCCGGGAGGTTTTGTAACATAAAGTGCAAGAACGTTCCCCGAATATACAATAGCCTACATCGTAAAACGAACAGAAAACATGAAAGACAAAAAAAAACAAATTAACTAAAAATTACTATATATAAGCGAAAAAACACTAATTACAGTATATTAGTTTCGAAATGTTATAGTTTACTCAATGTTCATATCGTAGTTATAAGTCTATAGGAGATTAAGGGTATCCAGAATCTAATAAATATTTTGATCAATTAATTATCCTTCTCTAGTTACCTTAATAACGTTGACACGATGGCTGTGTTCTTGAAGGAGACGTGAGAATAGCCTCTCACTCGCGTAGAACAACATCGGCACGGCCAAATACATCCATGTCTGCATTTCAATTTACCATTTTAAAAAAAAAACTATAATGTAGAACTAACTTGATTAAACGCATCAGAGTACTAAATATATTTACAAAATTATCTTACCGTCTTCTGGTACCAAGGCTTCTCGATGATAAGATAGTAACCATGGATGATGAGAAGAATATAAGCAAGAACCAACAAATGATGAGCATACCAAAACGCATTAAACCCAGCAAGAACGTTAAACGGTTTAGGCAATTTCACTATGTTCCTTCTAAAATAATGCATCGCCAGTGTAAACGAGAATCCCATGAAGAAAATCATTAAAACACCCGTGATCGACACTGACGTCAACATTAAACCTAGGTAACTCGGTTGCGTATTTCCCAAGGCAGCACCCGCGTACGTCAAGAACACGTCGTAAGAGCACGAGCTTAACCTAGGGTAGTTACAGAAGATGTGAAGTGCCGTGTGGAGCAAAGCCTGGAACGCGATCATATATGCAATCACCTTGTGGAAGTTTATGTTGTCGTCGAATGGGACCACACGGTTCAAGAACGTTGACCTAAGTATCGTTAGGGTTTTTCTACAGACTGGGACCAAAATCAGAGCCATGTTGAGTTTCAGCGTTTCAGCAGCGCCTTTAGCGGCGCAAACGCAGCGTCCGGTGATGTTGTAGAGAGGGTTTCTCATGAACTCTTCGTACTTCCACATGAATAGATAGACGTTGATGATGGCCCACAAAGCGAGTACCCATAATTTTTTCCAATTCTCGTGCATCAGTTCCGCGGTTACGGAGACGTACTTGCTCATCGGCGTTCTGTACCGCTCTGGGATCATCGCGCGTGTCAGCGTTTGCGATTTCTTCATCTTCTCCGTATCAGCGTTTGTCACCATTCCTGTTAGTAGTATTTCTAACTGCCACATCTGGTGGATATAAACTATGAAATGGTCAGAACATTAATCTCTCTATATATTTGTCTAGATAAAGAAAGCTATCATATATAAAAATTACAAAGAAAAAGTGAACCTCTATGTATCCTTTATGATCAGGGTCGAGTTCTTCCATGATCAAAGATGCGTAAGCTGCAGCATTCTTTTTTAAATTCCCGAGGCGGTTCGCCGAGGCACTCAATACTATGACCTCTTTCACTTCCTCTTCCGTCAGCTTACCATCTCCGTTTTTGTCACACCTAAACAACAACAACAACAATGGTTAAACTAAATAACCGCATTTAAAAATAAAAATAAATAACCGCATTTGTGTATATATGAAAACATATAAGATTGAGTGAAATTACATGTCGAAGAAGATCTGAAGACGACAATCGAGGTCTTTCTTGATCATGTCTTCCCAAAACAGCTTGAGTTGTTCTTTGTCAATACCGTTTTCTGTCTCTATTTGTCTCCTCCGACCCAATGCTTCATAAACTTCTGCCGCAAACTCCATTGTGTCTCCCATTCCTAGTTATATATACCATCCATGTTAAATTTTCGTCCTAAACAAACAATGAATTTTCTTTTCGTCCTGAATTATTTTTTAGGCTTCACATGCATCTCTGATAATAAACATACAATATAAAAAGAATTATTGTATACAAAAAAAAACGAAATATTTAAGTTTTCGTTCTAGATCAAAATCACTACGAATACCAAATGGAAGTGGATCTAAAGGATAATCTTCGGAACCGTACGTAATAAATATTAGTATTTTTGTTAGTTACCAATGCAGACGCCGAATTTCTCTTTAGGCAACTTGCCATCAACAGAGAACTGATTGAACCGGTTCTCAATCGATCTCCATGCATCTCGTTCTCGTCCGGTGACTGTCCGATCAAGGAACCGTAAGCTCTGAAGTCCCCTAGCCGCGCTTGATGTTGTCCTCTCCACTCTTTGTGGACCTGTCTTCTTGGGCACGGCATTGGTCGGAGGCCCCAGGTTTCCACTTTTCCTTGTGCTCGGAGAGCCTAGATTCCCGCTCTTTCTCCAGTTTGAAACGCTCAATGTTCGGATTATCGATCCCACGCCGAGATTTCTTGACGCGTTCTTCTTCAGACCACCTTCGTTCTTGTTGAGGTTAATTTCGGGTTCTTTTGAGGAGCTTTCACCCATTGAATCGATCTCTACACTCTCTAACATCCATTTTGTTGAATCCTCCGTAGGAGTGTTACTTTTCATAGTATTATTATTTATTCTTTCTCCGCCACCAATAATTGATTGAAGCTAAGGATCGTCGGAGATCTTATAATTCTATCTTGTTTATTCCTGTTAGATCGTTTTGTTTTGTTTTTTTTTCCTTGGTTTGATGGAATTATTAGATGAGGAGAAAAAGTAGGGGGAGAGGCATTGATTTCTGTGTCGTTTGTAACATTTGTGTTTTGTTTATTTAGTTACACATGAAAAGTTTACTAAACATAGAAAGTTCTAAGGAAAGCATTTTTTTTGAGGTCAAACATACGTAGACCAATCAAAGACCTATAAAAAGAATGGAACTTCTGAATTTGACTTAGTGCTACTTGAAAGAAATGATATGAAATTAAAATAAACCGTGAAGGTGCGGCTGATGTAATGTTTGCAAAATATGTTTCCAAGTTAAGATAAAAAACAGTTACATAAGAAAAATAAGTGTTTTGCTTTTGGGCCTGAATCGGGCTTTTGATAGGCCGATACGGAACTCGCTACTACTGTAGTAGACCAAGACAATCTCTAATCGTAACTGAATGTGCTATTAATCATATCTGTCAATAAACGTACAACAAAAAAAAACGTAATGAAAATATTGATACTCCTAATTTGAGAAATCGAAGATATATTTCCATTCGACAATATACTTTCAACACAAAAATCAAAATCATGGACACTCTTATAATGGTCTCGATCATGACTATGATGTTATTTTCTACGTTCGCAACCACACGTGCCGCCACTCTTCTCGTGTCCAACGAGCTGAAGAGACGTGGTGATGTTCCTGTCTTCGTCACGTGCCACCGAACCCCTTGGCTCTCCAAACTCGTACCTTTAGGTCAGAAGTTGCTGATAGAGATCCCAACCACTACCGGCGACAATGCTGTTGATGAGAAGGCGCAAGGATCTAGACCGTGGCAGCCAAGAACTTGCATAGGAACGTTTTACAGAGAAGCACATTTCGGGATGCACGAGACACCGTACGTTTTGTACAATTCGGACAAAGATGCTACGGAGTCTAAAAACTCATGTTTCGTCGTTGTCAAAGACGATGGATTTTATCGTTGGAACAACAATAAGAGAATCTGGGACAAGGTTTTTCCGATCATTTGGAACTAAATCATTTATATTTTTCAAATGGTACCTTATGTTTGAGGCATCAGGAAAATGAATAAAGTAATTTCCAAAAAAAAAATCATTTATATTTTTTATTACCAATTTTTTTGTTGAACAAATAACAACTATGCAAAATTAAAAAGATATTATAAGATGCTAGCATTATGTACACTGCTCCAATAATGTTTGGCTTTTTCAATGTTCACACAAGTTTAGTGTGAACTTGCCAAACTCTATATATATTGATATAAAGACATATAAAATTTTTTTGATATAAAGCTAGTGGATGTTATCAAATTCTGTTACATGCATCGTTAACGCAAATTCAACTTGTCATATCAAATGGAAAAACCAAAACTATATTCATTATAAATAGTGTTGTTTGACATTTTCACACAAATTTATATAACATATGTATATAAACTTTTATTATATCTCTAAAATTTAAATTGAATTTTGATATTCTGATCTAAATGTTGACTTGAATTTTAGTTTAGTTTTGAAACATCTAATATATTAATTAATCAAGTACTAAACTGTTACAATATTCTGCATCAAATGTGGAATATAGACATGATACATAAATTTGGAACCTTGAAATAGAGAAGATTTTGCAAGTCGATCCTCTGCTTTAGGTATTTATGTCCAAAAAATTAAAAAATTTAACTATATTTATTTTAAAACAGAAAAATTATGATAAAGGTCAAAGGATATTTAATTTACAAAAAAAAACATAAATTTAATTTGATGTAGCAATCATATGAGTTACCAAATTGTGGATCTAACAAGTTAATTAAATTTGATAACCCTTCACAGTTTTAAAGTTTTAAGTGCTAAGACATAAGTATATATATACAAACCAGTAGGATATATATAATCAGATCGGATAAATTTGATAACCCTTCACATTTTTAAAGAGCTCAAATCTAACCAATTAACCACTATAAGGTCAGATCTTAGTTGACTTGCCCACACGTTTTTATCAATCAGAATCAAGTAGACTTGATACTCTTCAACTTTACTTCGAGTGTTTTAAATAATTACTAGAAAAGAAAATGAATTGACACATTTTCTTTATAATGTTAGAACTACGTACCTAGCCTATTCGTGTATATTATTTGTTTAACTCTTATAAGCTAATCTGTCAGCAAATAATTTTATGACAAAAGATAGAGGTAATTTCATGAGAAAAAAAGAAAAGAAATTATTTGATTTCTTATTTCTTTGGTAGAATAATTAGAATATATAGATAAAAATTACTAAAATTAAGGACTAAAAATGTGAAGAAAGGGAAGAGAAAGAAAAGGACAGTGATGGGGAAGGCTTATCTTAGAGAAGGTGCATTTTGCCACACCAATCTTTCTTTGTCACTGTTAGTCAACTTCGCACCCTTTTTTTTTCCTTCCTTCAAATTTTGATTTGAATATTTGATAGTGATCTTGTGTATGTACTTGACAAGAATTAGTGCTTTCGATAAATAAATAAATAAATTGTCTCGATATATCTCAGTTAGTTGCTAAATATATTAATTTGAGAGTGCTCTAAATTATAAATATAGAAAAACCAAAATGTATGTTTTAGGATGATTTGGAATCATAAACCGAATCCGAGGTTTAATAAGTGATTGGTTCTATCGATGATAAAATTTACGGTAGATTTGGTTTTGATCTTCAGATTTATATAGAGTTTATGAATGCACAAATTCTTGTTTTTTACCTAAACAATCAGTCGTGACATTTTTTTCGTTGAAATGTTATTTCTTACCAATAGTTTTGTACGTCATATGTAAATGGTAAAATCCTAACTTGTAAAAAAGGTCAATGTAATGAATGACAGTAAATAAAAACTAGATTCGAAATCGAAAATATAATCGGTGGTTATAGTACTGTATAACTTTATCATTTTCAGTCAAGTGAAAATAGTGATTATAAATGACATAAATTTGGGTGTCAGCAAACTTAATATATATATATATATATATATATTCAAATTTCATCTTTATCAAAAAAAAAAGTTCAAATTTCAAAGGATTAAACTTAATTTGTTTCAAAATATAATAATTAAGTAAGTTATATAATGCGTCTGTTCTTTTTTCAAAAAAGCGTGGTCAACAAATTGCTAGTGAAAAACAGGCTCATTTTTTTGGTTGATACCTACAAAGGTAAAACGAATAACATTTTTTTTTATATTTCAAAGTTACAAAAAATACAAATGCATCCCGTTGACTCACCAAATCAAAAGAAATATCATTACTTCAAAAGCCTAACCCATTTTACCTATTTTGGAAAGTTACTTCTTCCTCCTGTACTCTTAATCTTGGCCTTACGGTTATGTAGCCAATATTGATCCTGTTCGACATATACATCCACTCATTTATACATATATAATAGCATCCAAAGCGAAAATGATAAAAGCAGTGTTGACATTAATTATACCAAGTAAGTTATGGTATGTTCCTGACTTCCTGTTCTTTATTTATGTATGTACACTGTAGATGTAGTATATGTCAATATGGATTAAACTTGAATTTATAATCTCAAATAACAAGAAAAAAAATCAAAATTAGACATCTATAGATATTTCTTAATCTGATGGGTTTTTTTTTGTAACGAATATGAATTCCAAGGCCAAAAACAGACGAAGTATCCAAAGTTTGAAAGTTTAATTTACGTGAATGGAGAATATGTGAAAATGGTGGAGAAACTATTGTGCTTGTTGACCTTTTTCTCTTGTCCAGAAGATTGGACAAACGCATAGAAACACATGCACGAGTCCTAATTAACAATTTAAAAAGAATAGAGAAAACAATAAAACAAAATGATGGGATCACTTAAAAACATCTAAATCACACCGTCTTTCTTTGATTTGTATGGAACATACTTTTCTTTCAACCAAGAACAAGTAACCCTACACATTTCATTTCTTTTGATCATAAACTCTTTGTGTACTCATTGCCTACATTTATGCTATTATCATTGCTTTCTATAGGCTTGGACTATATTATTTGCATATTGCCATTAATATATTGTAAAATCAAACATCTCGCATAATACCATGAAAAAGTTTTGTATGCATACTATACGTTGTTTATGTATGAATTCATGCTATAAAGTCAAAATGCAAATTCATATTTTCACCAAATGTAGTAGTAGTAGTAACGTTTTCACACGATTATATTAATTTCAGTTTTAAGTTCATTTTATAGTATTACTTATATTTATTTATATAATTTCATTAGTAATAGGAATAAATACTAAAATATATATCTCCCCTATTCTATCATCGTTTTCATGAACCGTTGACCTTCTTGAAACTACAACTAGGTATATAATTGTTGTGTGCAAATAACCAAAGTGGGTTACTGAGAGACTTGCGAAAGTATAAAACCAATAATTTGCTCCAGTGGTGGTAAGAAATGCAAAAACAAAAACACTATTTATTAAAAACAAAAAGAACAATTCTTATTGGATCGTTAAAACTCGAAACTAGTTATGAACCAACCATAGCATGAAACGTTTTGTTTTTGGTACATTATGCTACAAAGTTTACCACCAAATAGAAAAAGTCTTCGTTACCATCGATTGATCTATAGATTTTGCTTTTGCATGACCTTTCCCATCAACTTGTGGCTATTTTGCCCTTAAGGATACACAAAATGTCTTTCTAATTAGTCCCATAGTACATCTATCCACTGTTGGAATCGAGATCCTATGTCCTCGTAACGATTGCGAATTATTATTTATGTCTCTACATTATGTGGGGCAACTTTGTTTTAAGTTTTGAAATGTCTTCAACGTTCCCTAAAAAATGTTTGCAAAACACAGCTAGTATATTTAGAAATTACAATAAGAGTGGTGGATACGGAACAAACACAAATCGACATTAATGTTTGTACGTTGACGATAAAAAGAAGAGTAATCGATAAAAAAAAACTATAGATAATCCCAATAGATGATGGTTTAGTGTTGTTTGAAAATACTCTCTCAAAATGAGATTTACAGCTCTCTTCCTACTAATTGACCTGTTTAGAGGAGACTAATTTACATGCTCTAGTTTCCGGCGCATAAAAAATGAAAGTTTGTGTTAATCAAAGAAAAAAAATATAACTAATTTTTATTTCGTTGATTCTAATGGACCTACATTCCGATCCTCTTAAGTGAAAAAGATGCTTTCGTACCCCATAAATAAAATAAAATTATATATTTGGCTTAGAGAAGTGATATCGACGAGAAAAAATTCTTCAAATAAATTTATCGACGGACCCATATTGTATATATAGAATGTAATGGAGAAGAACAATCATTTCCCCTAATACAAGGGAAGATTGTATACACATTTCAGGAGGAAGACTATCTAAGTTAGTGCACTTTTGTTAATTTTGGTTCAAATTTAGGTTTTAGATGTAACAAATTTGATTTTTCATTTTTGGTTCGGTTTGTTACCATCATCCAAATGAAATATTTTGGATACATATAGATATATAATCATTTTAGTTTAAACTTGGATTGGACTGAATTAGATAAATATAATCAATATCATCTAGTAGTAATAATGTGATATGTGGGTTAATTTTTCTACTAAACAAACACCACGAGTTGGGTTGATATTATGTATCCTCATTATGGAGTGAGGCTTAAACAGGAAATTATAAGTTGTTTTGTTCTTAAATGAGTGATTATGTATTATGTATGATGATGATGATGAGTAGGCCAATTTAGTGACTGACTACAACGTGTTCCTACAATATATTGGTATATATGCAGTGATCCTACTATTCGAATTTCGTTCTTGGAATGTAACTAATCGTAAACAAAATATCTATAAAAAAAAACAATATTTATATACTTTACCGTAGGGGTAGCTATGTATAACTCGTTTGAGATATTCTCTCGATATGTTACCTAAATCGATTTGATTCCAAACAAAAAATTCTGGCTAATTAACCTGACTAATCATGGATTGGAACAGATATACAATTCATATACAGAGCAGTACTATCGTGTCTTGTCTGGTTAATTATCCGGACCGGACTAAACACCCGTTTAATGTGAACATAACCAAAGCAATCAAGTATCTGAGCTTAATTAATTATTACTGTTGATTAAGTTAATGATTAATTAGGCAAAAAAGTAGATTTGTATGCTGCTCACATGGGTTTGCGTGAAATAATGCTTTTAACCATCTTTTTGTCTCTCCTATACAATTCGAGCTAAAAAGCTAAGTCGTGTCCTTTATTTTATTTTATTTTTCTTTACATTGTTCTTTTGCTGTTATGATTTATGAATGTTGCACGAGATGTTATCTATCTACTATTTTAAAACACAATTGTATATTTTTTTTCGTCAAGGACTTGAAGTTAAAACACAATTGCTTACGAAAATATCAGTAAATTTACTGTTTCAAGAAATGATTATGCCTTCCATTTTACAACAATTATCGTTGTGAAATTCTTAATACATTAAAAAATGTTATAACGCCATTTAGTTTGAAACGTAAATGTGTTAAAGAGATTGAAAAAAAAGAAAGAGTTTACTAATTATAAAATTCAATATAATAACAATTTTTTTGAAATTCAATATAATTAGTATTTTTTTTTTTGAATACCAAGAGGTTTTGGACTGAAACCCGTAATCCCTCCGTACCCGAAACTACAGCATATAATATTACTTTTGTTCTAAACGTCATTCGAACTGGCGATCTCTAAGTTTCGTCTAGGGTTTTTACTAATTGAATTAACAACACTTGGTTATAATTAGTAATTATTTGTCACTAGCTTTCTTCCTCTGTATTTATAATTGATAGCATATTAATCAGTAACCTATATATAAGTAAGTATATTTGAATTTTTGTTTTTAGTAGTAGTTCTATTTTTAATGAAAACATTTTTAAACCTAAATGAAAAAATAATTATCATTTTTGTTCAACTATCCAAATTCACCTTCGTATAATACATGTCGGATTCAATTTCGTGTAATATATGTCGTTTGAAGAATAACGGGTGAGAGTGAGATAGAAGCGACCTGAAAACGAAAGGCAACTCTTTTTATACCTAAAGATTCCTTTTTTCCTAGTCAGTCAAAAGAAGTCAACGGTTAAGTCAGTTGACTTCAGATGACGATTAATGACGTCAGCATCAGTCCTTCCTCTGTTAAATAGAAACCAAACCACTTCGAGTTTCACTCACTCACACACACACACATAAACAAACACACAAAGACACATAAACACCACAATAAACTAAAACCCACCATGTGTGGACACGTCAGCACTTCTATAACCTCCGGCGACAACTGTCCATGTTTTCTATACTCCGACGACATAGTGGCTCCTCCTCAGCTGCTTGATCATCATCATCATCAGTTCCCGCCTCCGCCTTTGGCGCTTCTTATGATGAGCCAAAACTCTCTATACGCGGCCGAGGCGGTTTCAGGGTTCGGTTACTTTGATTCCGGCATGAACGGTGGTGGTGGAAGCAGCAGCTGCGACTCGCCAAGCTCTATGGGGAGTGGCGGAGAGAGTCTTGTTATGCAGAGGAGTGTTAGTAGCCATAATGGCTTTTCCGGTAATTACACAGCGGCCCATGATTTCGTTAACGATGATGATGGGCCAGTGAGACGGGCCCTTAGCGCCGGAGATCTACCCGTAAGTAATATTATATACACACTTGCAGTTTCGAGATTTCAAACGTTAACTTTTATGTTTTCGTTTACGTATGAAATTTTTCACATTTTATAAAACGAAACATTATATTGTTGGTTTGTTTTATGGTTTTGCAAGAGTGTAAAATGAAAACACCAAAACACAAATAAATTATCTAAACATACTAAAATTTGGGGTTTTATTTGAAAATAATAATAATTCTATCATAACATAAGACGACACTGTTTTGGTATGTGTGTAGAGGAGTAGCAGAAGAGAGAGCAGTACGGTGTGGAGTGAGAGCAATGCAATAATAGAAGGAATGAGCAAAGCCTACAAGTATAGTCCTGAGGAGAAGAAAGAAAAGATCGAGAAATATCGTAGCAAACGAAACCTTAGGAATTTCAACAAGAGGATTAAGGTAATTTTATAAATGTTTTACAGTTGTTTCTTTGTTCTAAACTGTTTGTTAGCATAAATTCTTATATCTTATTTTAACATATAAGAATTTATCATTTGATTCATATTGTTCTTCATCACATAGAGTCCATGTACACCTAACCTATATTATATATTCAACATGTGTATATATGTGTCGCATGGAAAACTTTTGAGGACTTGACATGTACAGTAGTTGTATGGAACAGTGACATGCACCTTCACATATATTGATGCAACCATTTTCTAATCAAGCATACAATTTCCTATAAATTTCTTCATTAATCAACTAATAATGATTTCTGTATAATTTCATACACAAGAGCATATATAAATGTCTATTTTCTTAAAATCAAATGTATAAGATATCTTTTCTTAGTAATACTGTTTTTTTTTCACATTTAATACAAAACTAAATGGTTCGTTGACCAAAAAAAAAAAAAAAA
>Ga0041059_1003155_pt1 | contig 11538 bp, 11 predicted proteins | sample AraColnosormetaG_FD_56232 | JGI IMG/M metagenome (GOLD analysis project Ga0041059, IMG submission 56232) | Arabidopsis roots microbial communities from North Carolina, USA - Col MF nosort | ecosystem: Host-associated > Plants > Roots > Unclassified | place: USA: North Carolina | collected... | reverse complement strand
ACAATGAACTATGAAGCACACAACATTCAAAAAAAAAAAAAAGGGCCTACTAAATGATGGAGTAGAAATGTAGAGGATTGTTACCGATTCACTGTGACCAGTTAAACAATGCACTAAGCTACCATCAGCAGCATTCCAAACACAAATCCTGCAATCTGAATATACACTGACGGTTAAAGAGAAACAGAAGATAGTAGTACGTTCATGTAATACCAACAGGTGGCCCAAAAACACTGCTTTTTAACTGTTGTGTATTTTACTATCCACGGTTGGAACACAGTGAGACTGAGAGATATTCATCAAAATGATAATTTATGCATCATAAGATTTCTTCTAAGATTAATTATTTACCCATGATAGCGGCAAGTACAAAACGATTATCCAAGCTCCATATAATCATATTAACACCCCGTGGTGTTGGAAGAAACCTTTGACGTGGGCCTCCTCGAGGAGGTTGTGGAGGAAGTGGAGGAGGTGGAACCTTCAGATGATATCCTTTCATCCAGCGTCCAGATTTCCCCTGGAAATATAACATCGAGGAAGCTGAGGGAACTCGGGAAGTGATGATAGAATCGGAAATTTGCTGTCATTAACTTGCACATTGCATTCAGTGATTGATTGACAGAACTTACATGGAATTTACGTGATCTTGGAGTCCATATAATTGCACTACCATCGCGAGAGCAGGTTACTATATTGTCATGACAAAACCTAGTAGTCAAAAGTATTAATTCTTAACTAACAATAGATGAAAGATAGAGGAATGACGATAAGTCCAACACTTAAAACGTGAAACAAACCAGGAATTCTTAAACTTTGGGTAGCTATCTTCCTTCAGAGCATCAGCTGTTGAAGATTTTGGAGCCACAGCACAACCACTAAAACAAAATAGAATATACCCTTTTAGATATCTATTCATGTCAACCAACAAAATGCACAATCTAAGAGAGGCACCACGTTCGCTGGAAAATACCTAAATTGCACATAGTTGACATCATTCTCATGGCCCCGTAGAACATCCAGCTCATGAGTCGGCTGTTCAGCATCATCCAAGTTAGGTTTTGAGGCACTCCAAACCTGCAAGATTATGGAAATACTGACAATCAAGACTAAAAGTAAACAAAAACCACATATCCCACAGTTTCTGCATTACTAAGGAGGATAACTAAAGTTGAAAGTTTAACACAGACCCTTGCATTGCTGTCAGAGCTACCCGTGACGAAAATGGTTCCATTAGCATTGTATGCACAACATAATATTTGATGACTCTGAGATGCATTGCTCGTGGATCCTGTGTTGGAAGATGTAAAAGTGCTTTCGCCTAAGAGAGAAACTTCCAATGAGCCTATAACCAAATATATCTTAACATTGAACAAAATATGATGATGTACCACTTTTTACCAGTGTTAGCATCTGAAGGACTTGGAACATAGATTCGTGGGAGCCACTGAGAATACCTAGCATCCCAGATACGACAGGTTCCATCATCTGATGACCTACATAGATTACGAAAAACCACAAATAACTGATTACCAATCCAGACGCAGTATGAAACATCCAAACTAAAGATCCAGGGGTCTTGAATAGAGCGAAACAAACTAGTTAAAATAGATACATATTGAACAGAACTCACGATAAAAGTTGGTAAACAGACGCCTGTCTGGGACTGAATGCAATTGCGGTAACAGCTCCAGTGTGTCCCCGCAATACAGAAATTGGCATTCCATCAGGCAACCGCCACTGTAATAAGAATCAATACTATCTAACTGACAAATAAATAAAAACAAGTAAGACATTAAAGACTAGAATTGTACTCTTACCACTCGAATCACAAAATCGTTTGAAGCTGAAGCAACCAAAGCATTGTTTGAACTAACGGCCAAGTCTGTAATGTCACCCTACAGGAAACATGCATAGGCGAGACTAATTTTAATAGAATAGTCGAGAACCTATGGCTTACAAATATGGAAAGCAATAGCTCACTTCATGCCCACGGCAGCTAGCCAAGCAAAGCGCAGTTTCCATTGACCAAATTTTGACAAGCCGGTCATCGGAGCCAGTGATAACATATCTTCCAGAACGATCAAATATAGCTGTGCAACATAAGTATAAATAGCCATACTGTTACTTTTCTACCCACAAAAAACATTCTATGACAATAAACGGTGCTCCTATGATGGACATACTACATTACAACTTCCAGATCCCCTAGTCAGAAGATGTAAACAGACTGGTATAATATCAAGGTTGCACATGTAACAAAACAAAGTATAGAGTTCCCACAAACCAGAGATTCAAGACAAAGGATGTATTATGAAGATCATACCGCAGTAGACAGCATTACGATGTCCTCTGAGCTTCTTTATATTTTGCATCTTTTGAACCATTGTTGATGGTTTTGCAATAGCATGACATGCTGAAAGAATGGACGGAGCACGGTGGTGTTTCCTGAAACCTCCTCCAATTTCTCTGAGACTTAGGCCACGCACTTGATCGGCATGCATATGCGGCCAGCGTAAGTATGACGCAACATGCCTAGCTTTCTGAGACTCTATATTGTTACCTTCACAGAAAAAGAACAAAATTAACGATTAAGAATCTACTTAATCAAAGACCTAGGGTAAGAATTGGAGAGGTTAGGGAGACTATCCAAGTTAAAGCACCCCTGGACTTAACTTCTCCTATATGAGCTACTTCACCAGAATTCCCAATACAAGTCATGATACCAAGTAAAGATTGCCAAAGCCAGAAAAACAAATTTCTAAAATGCAAAGCCTTAGAGCCACTATCAGGTTCTATGCATATATGGGATTTTTTCAAGTCCCAGATCCAAAGGAACATGTTGCTGAGCGATCCATTCTAGAAACAACGTGCGGTCGAAATTAAATCAGATGAATTGCATGCAAAAGTTAAAGAAAAAACATATCCTGATTGCCAAACATCAATTCATGGAAAAGCTTTTGAAATTCAGGTACGACAAAGTAGATGAATAAGAATTACTACGATCCACAAGTGAAAAGGTGCCAGATCCCAATAGTGTTGGAACATCAGCAGCATTAGGAGCATTTCCTTCAACTCTCATGTGTGAAGGGAAAGACGGGTTTAAAATTAGTTGTTTGAGAAGCTTCACCAAGTGATCCTTTTCGATATGAGGATACCTGTAAGTAAACGAAACATGATGACAGAACTTATGAAAAGAAAAAAAACTTGGGCACAATTACGGAGGTGGGAACACTCACATAAAGTAATGACATAACAAGACACATGTTGAGAGACAAGTAACAGCACATTTCAATAAGCTATGGCAAGGCTTCCATAGTAACTCAACAATGGAAGAGTGGAGTAGGAAAAAAAAAAAGAAACAGTACCTCTCTATCAAATTATCATAACTCAAGGGGAGGGAGATGCCATCATCATCAGCACGCCCGCTATAAATGCCACTTCTTGACCACCAGGAATGATATCTACGGGGTAAAAGCCCTTTTTCCAAAATTTCGTCTCTCAAGTGGCCAAAGGTTCGTTCGCAGGGGCCAATAGAAAGAAAATGTAAAATCAGGAAATAGACTTCTCTAAGGTCCATATCTAGATCAGTTAGCGAAGAATGGCTGTCATGTGGCTGAAGAGGAACATTTCCTTGAACCAGTTTTGCCAAATTCGAAGGTTCCATAAAAGGAGTAGATTTGTGTATCCAGTCCATGATAAGGAAGAGAAGCACTCGTCAAAAAAATGCCACTGCCAAAGTGAAAGACAGTCTCATCAATTAAAGCATGCACTATACTGACTCAGTTTTAGATAAATATACACAGATGACATATATAACACCAAGACCTTTCATATGAAATAGAATCGTCCACATACTTAATAGTAAACTAGGGTTCTCTTTTAAAAATTGGAATCTGATGTAACTTTATCTGTTCTTCCTACTACACAGGAAGGATCATCCAATCATTCCCCTAATTAAGCGACTGAAAGAAATCTACAAAACATCTCAAGGAATTGGATCGTAAAAAAGCATTGAGACACAATCTTAAATGCGATTTCAAAGAGTTATTCCCAAATCAAAAAACCCTAAGATCCAATTACATAGAAAAACACACATCACACATGAAAAATGAAAATCAAGTAAAACTGGCAAATTCGGGAGCTAGAAAAGACAAGGGAATCAAGAGAAAACCTCGAAGAAGCTAGGGTTTAGTTAGGTCAACAAAAATACAGCTTGCTACTCAGCAGTTGAGATGGGTGGCTAGAGAAAGGAATCTCGAGTAGACGATTTTTCAAGGACGAAACCAGAGAGACGGAGCAGCGAATTCGAATGGTTCTTAGGTCACAGAAACGAGAGAAGAAGAGTAGCAACAACGTTACATTCTGCGAATTGTGTGCGCGTCTCCTGGTCCTGGTTAGACATCGGCCAGGTCGAGCGAACAAGGAAGAACGAAACAACAAGACCACTGACTCTTCTTTTTCTTTTTTTCTTACCGCTGTGAGATTTTTCTGGAAAATCTGGAAAATACAAATTTGAGAATAGGAAACAACAATACGTAAGAGTTTTAATAAGCAAAAAAAAAAATCTTATGTGTGAGAAGACAGATACACCCCTTACTTGTTGTTGCATTTTCTTAAACCGCGTGAGAATTATAGGGGTATAATTGACTCTTTAGCGGCTGGGCCGACAAATAGATCGGCTTAATTTTTGTTGTTTTCTTACAAATTCATATATAACCTTTTTACCTTCAGATTTTAACTGGTGATACCGTGCCGATGCATTTTTCTTGTTAAAATCTACTTTTCTGAACCGCCAAAAATATATATAAGTGAACGAATTCAAATTTGCAAAATAACACAGAAGAGCATCAAACAAGCACACTCGTATCATTTACTTTAGATTAATCAATTTAATGCTAGAAGATAAACGATTTTGAATTCATTCACTTAACTTCACAAATTTTGTTATCAAACAATAAAATTGTATACATTTCAGGTGTTTTTTTTTTTGTCAAATTATTTAGTTCACTTATTCCTTAATATATTTACTGTTTCTCATCACCTTGAGGCTGGCCACAAACTGGTTCTATTCTATATGTCAAATTTGTACATCGGCCCATGCTTGATAAAGCCCATTACACTGCATCAACATAATTACATGGGCTTGTTTGTTGTTACCCATCTTGTTGAAACCAAAGATTAATTCCCATACCAGCAAGGCAGCAATTTTAAAACCGTCTAAGAAACTCTCGATCAATTCATCTTTCTCTCGGCTCAACGTCGTTTTGACACATACATCTCCACATCCACAAAAAAATAATAAGGAACGTATGCGAGTGACCTAAGATCATCTCAGCCTCATCTAAACTTAATTGAGTTTTTTATTATCAATTTCACGAAACTGCAAATGTAATCGAACCAAACACATTATGAAACATATGTTGTGTATTGTACTATTCATATTCATTTATCACATTACAATCATCAACCAAACCAAAAACACAAACATAACAACAAGGGACAAGAAGAACAAACATTGATCCATACCTAAAGTTTCATAATTCGAACATCAAAAACATATTTTTTAATTATCATAAGTACGACACTCATCAGTCTCAGGATTATCATTGCAATACTCTTCCAAAGGATCGGAGCCACCAGCTTTCTTCTTGTCCCTAGCATGACTCGCCGCCGCACTCAGCTCCTCCACCTCGTCCCAAGCCGCTACACACTCCCCGCTCACCGGATCATCAGCGCATGTCTCCTTAGCTTCTTGTATACTCTTCTCCACCTTCTCCGATATCTCTCCTTCCGATGTAGCCTTAACCACAACCATCCGCTTCATCGAACCGAATTTCCACGGGTAATTCAACCGGACCGGACCTAATACACGAGCCACAGGTCGAACGACCACTCGTGGAGTCGCGACGTTGAGGCCAGCTGCAGCTATGGTTGTCATCGTCGGAGGATTTTGATGGAGGAGAAAAGTTTTTTGATGTGAAGAGATGAAGAAGATAAAATATACTCGTTCACGTTATTAAACTCTGTGAACACAATCCTCTTATCTTCTAAGAACCAAGCATATTTTGCCACGTGTACTTAGATTTTTTCACAAAAAGTAGTATTCTACCAATTTGAGAAACATAAGTTTTTCCCCGGAATATTTATTTTATCAGCCGTTGAACATTTTTTCTTGAAAATTATAGAAGCTTTTTTTTTAATTTTTGACTGAAATAATAAAAATTTGTTATCATTTTCTCTTCTGTAATTTTCATAGACATAAACTTCTCATGAAAAGTAGCATAATAAATTAATAATTACTATATTTTTGAGTATTTCATTTTGTTGAGAAAAAGGGGGAGGACGACTGACTTATAATGGGCCATATTCCAGGAAATAAGCGCTAGTTGGGCCATAGATAAGGCCCACATAAGCAGTGACCACTACCGATATTTTTCCTGATATTTTTTGTTTTCCTGGTTAAAAATACATACAGATACAGTCGTCGTTTTGATTAGTGAACCGTCGAATAGAAAAAGAGAGAATCATTCAGAGCACTTTAAAAAGGTTAAAAAAGTCAAGTATTAAAAAAAGATGATGCGCTTTCATAAAGCTTGTCATCGTTTCTCTCTTTCACCTCTCTGCCATTTATCTCCGCCGTCTCCGTCACCGGCTTCTTCTCTCCTTCTACTTCCCAAGCTTTCCGGATTCTCGACTCTGAGTACACGACGTTGCGTAAGAGTTCGCCGATTCTCCGAAAACCCGTTGACCACTGTCATGGCTTCACGTTCTGCTTCTAGGCTTCGTTCTCTCGCATCTGCCTGTTCTGGAGGTGCTGAAGACGGTGGTGGAACCTCTAATGGCTCCCTATCAGCCTCTGCTACTGCAACTGAAGATGATGGTAACTTGGATTTGAATATTTTTGTGTATAGAGTTACTTGTCACTGGAATTGAAATCTGAGAAATCGTTTTTGATTGTTTGTTTGTGTGTTGAACTATGTAGAATTGGCTATAGGCACTGGATATCGTCTGCCTCCACCTGAGATCAGAGATATTGTAGATGCTCCACCAGTCCCGGCTTTATCATTTTCACCACATAGGGATAAGATATTGTTTCTCAAGCGGAGAGCATTGCCTCCGCTCGCAGATTTAGCTAGACCAGAGGAGAAGCTTGCTGGTGTTCGAATTGATGGATACTGCAATACCAGAAGCAGAATGTCATTCTATACTGGTTTAGGAATCCATCAGTTATTGCCTGATGGTACATTGAGTCCTGAGAAGGAGATCACTGGCATTCCAGATGGTGGTAAGATTAACTTTGTTACATGGTCCAATGACGGTAAGCATCTGGCTTTCAGCATCCGGGTCGATGAGAACGGAAATAGTAGTAAGCCAGTGGTATGGGTAGCTGATGTTGAGACTGGAGTAGCTAGACCATTGTTTAACTCGCAAGATATTTTTCTGAATGCGATTTTTGAGAGTTTTGTTTGGATTGATAATTCCACTTTGTTGGTGAGCACAATCCCTTCATCTCGTGGAGAACCACCAAAGAAACCTTTGGTGCCATCTGGTCCCAAAACTCTGTCAAACGAGACGAAGACTGTTGTCCAAGTTAGAACATTCCAAGATTTGCTTAAGGATGAGTATGATGCTGATTTATTTGACTACTACGCTTCATCACAACTAGTATTGGCTTCTTTGGATGGTACTGTGAAGGAAGTAGGGGTTCCTGCAGTGTATACATCGTTAGACCCTTCGACAGACCATAAGTACTTGTTGGTGTCATCACTTCACAGGCCATATTCCTTCATTGTACCTTGTGGTAGATTTCCAAAGAAGGTGGAAGTCTGGACAACTGATGGTAGATTTGTAAGACAGCTATGTGACTTGCCCTTGGCTGAAGATATCCCCATTGCCTCCAATAGTGTGCGGAAAGGAATGCGTTCAATAAACTGGCGAGCAGACAAGCCTTCAACCCTCTACTGGTATATATTTGAGATTCAAAGTGAATCACATGTAGTACACGTGCCAAAATGGGATTTGGAAGTAATTAATTTACAACTCTTCTGAGATATGTAGGGCAGAAACACAAGATGGAGGTGATGCCAAAATGGAAGTTTCACCGCGTGATATAGTTTATATGCAGTCTGCTGAACCATTGGCAGGAGAAGAACCAGAAGTGTTACACAAGCTCGATCTTCGTTATGGGTAACAACTAAAAACACAGCAGATATTGTAGATTACTTATGCCATCTTATCAACAAACTGACTAACTTCATCAAAGCCTTCTATGTCCTAACATTGATCCGATTTCAATTCTGCAGAGGGATTTCTTGGTGTGATGATACATTAGCTCTGGTTTATGAATCATGGTATAAAACACGACGAACAAGGACGTGGGTTATCTCTCCTGGATCTAACGATGTCAGTCCACGCATCTTGTTTGATAGATCATCGGAAGATGTGTACTCAGACCCTGGCTCAACCATGCTGAGAAGGACCGATGCTGGAACGTATGTAATAGCAAAGATAAAGAAGGAAAATGATGAAGGCACTTATGTATTACTGAACGGAAGTGGGGCTACACCACAAGGGAATGTGCCCTTCCTTGACTTGTTTGACATGTAAGCCCAACCTGACAATGATTTCTCTTTCTTTTGCTTCTCTTTTTGTTTTTATTGCCATTAAGCGATAACAAACTGAATGTTCTGTACAAAATTTATCTAGAAATACAGGCAACAAAGAACGAATCTGGGAGAGCGACAAGGAAAAGTATTTCGAGACAGTTGTTGCCTTGATGTCTGACCAAAAAGAAGGGGATTTAAAAATGGAGGAGCTGAAAATTCTGACATCAAAGGAGTCTAAAACAGAAAACACCCAATATTCTCTCCAACTTTGGCCTGATAGGAAAGTGCAACAGATTACAAACTTTCCTCATCCGTATCCGCAATTGGCTTCGTTACAGAAAGAGATGATCAGGTATCAACGGAAAGACGGGGTTCAACTTACTGCAACACTATACCTACCACCAGGCTATGATCCATCAAAAGACGGTCCTCTTCCTTGTCTGTTTTGGTCTTATCCTGGTGAATTCAAGAGTAAAGATGCTGCTGGTCAAGTCCGTGGCTCGCCAAATGAATTTGCAGGCATTGGATCAACTTCTGCCCTTCTTTGGCTTGCTAGAAGGTTTAGCATTGATACTGTTTTTTGCTGTTTCAGTGTGCCGGGGTCTATATCACTGAGCTTGTTGATCGAGTGTTAGCTTATACCATCTGGATTTGTCTGCACTGTGCAGGTTTGCTATATTATCTGGACCTACTATACCTATAATTGGTGAAGGTGATGAAGAGGCTAATGATAGGTAAAGTGATATTTACTTTCGTAAAGCTTGTTGCTAGAACATAGAAACCAGTGATATCGTCTTGGTTAAAGATTTCCTTCCTATAAGCATAAGCAAACTAATTAAGTGGGAACTTGTGACATCAAACCATGTAAGTTTCAGATCTGAGATGTGCTTGAGCTTGACAGATTCTAATGTGAACAACTGAAAAAAAAAATCAGGTATGTAGAGCAACTGGTGGCAAGTGCCGAAGCTGCTGTAGAGGAAGTCGTCAGGCGTGGAGTAAGCATTGCTTTATCCTAAATCCATCACCTCGGTATTGTATGAAACCCAACAGTTTTGAAACTTACTATTGTTTGTTCTTTTTTCAAGGTGGCTGATCGAAGCAAAATTGCAGTTGGGGGACACTCCTATGGAGCTTTTATGACTGCAAATCTTCTTGCTCATGCTCCTCATCTTTTCGCCTGCGGGATTGCCAGATCTGGGGCTTACAACAGAACACTCACGCCCTTTGGTTTCCAGGTGCCAAGACCAATTGTCTTTCTCCTCTCATTCTCTGCATTTTGATAGTTAATTTACTTCGCTTTTTTGGTTATTCTTTAACTATGCCTGTAAATTTTCAGAACGAGGACCGAACTCTGTGGGAAGCCACTAACGTCTATGTAGAGATGAGCCCATTCATGTCTGCTAATAAAATCAAGAAGCCAATCTTACTTATTCATGGTGAAGAAGACAATAACCCAGGAACTCTAACAATGCAGGTTACTTCATTGATATCACTTGAAAGGATTGGTTCACACCAAGTTATCACTGGATTGGTTCTCTCTAACTGTATTCATTTCACTTACTTTGTATAACAGTCAGACCGATTCTTCAATGCACTAAAAGGCCACGGCGCTCTTTGCCGTCTTGTTGTTCTTCCTCACGAGAGCCACGGGTACTCAGCACGGGAAAGCATTATGCACGTTCTCTGGGAAACTGACCGTTGGCTTCAAAAATACTGTGTTCCAAACACATCAGATGCAGATACAAGTCCCGACCAGTCCAAAGAAGGGTCAGATTCTGCAGACAAAGTATCCACAGGCACAGGTGGTGGTAATCCGGAGTTTGGTGAGCATGAAGTTCACTCCAAGCTCAGGAGATCACTTCTCTGGTAAACTCTCTCACCACCATTCCCAAACAGAAAACAAAACCACAAGAATTCTCACATTTGATTATACTTTTTTCAGAGTTCCCAAAAGTGGTTCACTAGCCACATGCAGCATGCGAGTGCACTTGCAGAAACAGAGAGCACAAAAAAAGGCAGATGCAACACAAACTTATTTTTCATACAAAACATTGATTCATAATAATATGAAAAAAAGTTTTTGAATTACTTGAAATGCTGGAAACACTCTTTCAAGTGCAAAACTTCGATCAATAAGTTTCATAAATATTCACCTTTTGTAATTTCTCGAAACAAAACAAAAGAGATTATGTCTGAATGAACATCACATCTGAATTTGTTACAAATCCCATTCTCAGATTTGTTTATTTCTTAAGAACCCAACAAAAAAAAGAAAAAAAAGACAGAAATGGAAATCAAACAATCTTCAGGAACCAGTTATTGAGCGGCTTAATTACTCTTCAGCAGCTACAACACTGATCTCACCTCTCTCAAGCAAGTCATAGAAAGTTCTGGTTTTCCTCTGTTCGTTCCAATGGTGCATCTTCCAAAGACCACCAGCAGCTAAACCGAGTGCCAAACCGATAAATAACTCCTTGACAACGCTAGGCCCTTTCAATGTCGCATGTGCAACCTTGTGTCCTGCCATCTCTTCTTTCTTCTTCTCAACCTACCAAAAGTAACAAATGTAACTCACTACCAACTCGAAAGATTGGATCTTTTTTGCATCAAGCATAACCACAAATCAGAAATGTATTGATACTACATATATACAAGCATGACCCGTTATAAAGAATAACCCCAAAAACCCAACATGAATCAGTCCTAACAAACAAAAGCTAGAAATGTAATGACCATATAAACCTGTGCTTAAGATATGAACTCCATCTATATACTGCCAATGGATTTTCCTATCTTGAGGCAATTAGTGATTTGTATGACTGGAAGATCGAAAAACTTACAATTCAATATCAATGACATAAACTAGCAATCTACAGCCCAATCTATAAATTGACATCCTTCAATCGATTAAAAAAAAAAAAAAAAAAAA
>Ga0041059_1003154_pt1 | contig 11545 bp, 7 predicted proteins | sample AraColnosormetaG_FD_56232 | JGI IMG/M metagenome (GOLD analysis project Ga0041059, IMG submission 56232) | Arabidopsis roots microbial communities from North Carolina, USA - Col MF nosort | ecosystem: Host-associated > Plants > Roots > Unclassified | place: USA: North Carolina | collected 2013-09-02 | reverse complement strand
CTCTAATCCAAATCGGATATTAATTTCAGTTTTTTTTTTTTTCTGTTTAATTAGGTTTATAAATTTTGCTTCGACGATATCAATAATTTTGATTTCGGACAAGACTTTTGATACCACTTTTATCAAGTTCTCTCTTGCCTTGCGAGTTTAGATCTCCATCTATTGGTGATTGTTGATGTCTTTGGTTTCTTCACAAATCCTCTATGTTCCCACCAATTAGTTCGACGAGTAATATCTATACCACTTCTTTATGCACACACATGAACAAAGATCCGGCCACATCAATATGGGTGTCGTCAGAGGTGGAGCTTCCCCGACGATAATGATACTTGAAGAATTTTTAAGCGACTTCCATCACTTGATCCGAAAGAATATCGACGATTTTTGGACATGGGTTCGAGATCGACAGAAGGAAAGACGATTCTCAACATTTTGGTGAATTCTAGCGGTTTCCCGCGAATTCAACAGCGGTGCTTGACGTCTCGGCCCGTGTCATAGGGCAAAACACTTCATCAACACGTTTCATCAGCAAAATCTTTATGAGTGGATGTTTAAATTACTAAGGATGATTTAGTTTTATAGGCTTGGCTTCATTTTCTGTAATCCTTTTTTAAAACTTATATTCCAACCTTTTGGGCTCTATAAATGAAACATGTAATAAGAAAAAACAATAAAATACTTTAAAATCTTTTTTAAAAAAAAGGCTTTGTGCCTAAATATTTCAAGATAATTTATTATACTATCGGTTTTGAAACAATTATAATTTCTTGTTAAAATATATACAATAAGAAGACATGAGCCACACCATACAAATAAATGTTACTTCTATCTCAAAGGAAATAAAAAAAAACCTAACTTGGGCTATAAGGCTTCCCACCTAAAAACTATCTTGTACGGTGAGTGAGAAAGGAAGTATTAGTCCTCATGAAGCTCTTAGAACCGTTTCCCAAGCACCATACTTGGAGCTGAAAGTGCCTCCACCATGTCTCTCTGCGTACTCAACCATTGTCGCTCTCGCACAATCATTCCACGTTTGAGCTATTCCTTTCGAAAACCCTGGTTCTGAAAATTCCTTCATGGACAAACTGAACCTTGATCTGGTTCTCGCGGATAGATCCTCATACTTGTGTACACTGAAACATGCAGATATAAATCCTTAAGATCATATATATTTACTCCAATCGTTGTTACTTGATTTCTAAGAAAGATTCATACCTAGTGTCAAAGGAGATTTCCTCGAGAACTATCGGAGAACTATACGGATAATCCATAGGAAATAGTAAGCGTAAAGGTTGAATCTGTGCCTGCATCAAACATTTAGAGACATAAAAAATCTGAGCAGAGTGAGGAAAAAGAAGAAGTTTGAAGTAACTTACAATTTTTCCAGACTTGTAATGATCTTTGAATGTGGCACTGAGAGCCACAGGAGCATAAGTACAAGTGACGATTGTTCCTAAAGAATCTTCATCACATATCTCTACCACTGTCTCTACAAGTCTCCCATTTGTTTCTTTGATTTCTTGCAAAAGGGCATAACCAGGCTACAAGATTGAAAAAATGGATTTATTTCGATGTTTCATTTGTTTTCGTAGTTCGATACCAATAGAGTAGATTTTACCGCAATATTGTTAACTTTCAAGCCAGATGATGTTGTGGAAACAACTTCAGATTCAAGGCTACTCAACTGTTCATAACTATCAATTTGTGATGACATATCTGGCGGCACAATGTTGATTGATCGCTTCATTCTCTTAGACAGATTTGTTTCTTCGTGTGTGGTAAAGTTTCTTGTCCTCTCACTCAAATCCTCGCCTAAACCAGCTCTAGATCCTCCACTAGAAGGGAACGATCCTCCAATCATGTCAACCATACTAATCACCGAGCTAATCTCACTTACAGATTCTGCCAATGATTTTGGTGATGCTGCTTGAAACTAGAAAGCCACACACATTAAAAATTAGGTCAGTAAATAGGAGAAGGTAAAGAAAGTAAACTTAGATAAGCTATAGAGTTTACTTACCGCTTTTATAAGTCGATCAATAGGCCGCTCTGTGATTGGCTCGGGCGGAGGAACAAATAACAGAGGAGTTTCTTGTGTGCCAAGTTTACTAGAAGAATCTAAAGTTGAGTTTATTTCATCAACACCAGAAACTGGAGACTCAACAGATATAGGCATTTCAGAATCTCCAGGAACTGGAGATGGAGCTGGAGCAACAAAAGCCGAACCACTAGAGTTCAATGGGGTTCCGGTTTTGTTAATCGTCGCAGGAAGAATATGCTGGTCAACTAACTGAGGAGAAGAGTGGTTCTGTATCTGAGAGGATGAAACGTTAGACTCTTGCTTTGGAACCTGGCGCTGACTCGATGAGACTTGTTGCTCAAGCAACCTGGCTTTAATGTTGACCCTCTCCCTCATCCTCACATCATTCATCTCATTTGTCTGCATTTGATGTTGATGATTCCCTTGTTGTGGTTGTTGTTGTTGCATTTGTCGGTGATGGAATCGCTTCTGCTTCTGCAACGACTGAACCGAACTGATATTTGTGTTTACGGCCCGAGGATTTTGTTTAACAGAAGGTAACATGACATTTCCTGAGGAAGCCATAATGATGTTCTCGTCTCTTGGATCCAACTTAGGCCTTATTTGCAACAAAGACGAGGCCTCATTTTGGCTACTTGGCATCAACCGTGATCTCCTTTGCTCCTTATAAAGAGACTGTGACACATGGACTTGAGGACTTTGGGTTTGCATTGCTGTTTGAGAAGGAGGAAATTGTCCTTGTTGTTGCTGCGTTGGCCTCAAAACCATGGTCTGACTCTTGGTAAATTTCAATATGTGGTACTCATATTGACTAAACTTGTCTCTATGTTTCTCTGATACACTGCTCCTATGAACATTTAAGAAAAACATAAGGTGTTCCATTGACAATTTTCCCGCCTTTAGCTTTTCAATCCACTGAGCTTGCATCGGTTGCGGCGGAAGAGATTCAGTCTGGAAACATTAGGTTTATTAAACCAAAAACAACACAAAGTTTTAGAAAAAAAAATGATTAAGAAAACCATTAGAACAAATTCTTGTTCCACAAGCAAAACAATTAGGTTATAAAATAAAGTACCTCCCGCAATTTTTCCGCAACTCTTTGGTGCATTAAACTGAGAACAGGTAAACACATCTCTTTCAGTTTTTTTATCTGCAGGACATATCAGAATGGGAATCAATTGAAAACAAAATCAAACCCTAATTGTGATGTTAAGAAGTGAAGAGCAAAGCAAGTGAAGATACCTTCTGATAGGTCTCCTCCTGCCAGTTTCCGGCATTGACATTTACCGTCTTTCCCGTAGAATCTTGAGATGCTACAATGATATTCATTATTAGAACTAAAAACATTATCACAAGAGTTAGTAAGAGAGGAAACATACTAGATGGATTTGCTCTCTCTAATTGTTGTGGCTGGTTCTGTTGATCTGTTATGTTTTGTGTTTGGCGCAACGAACTTGCTGCTTGAAATTGATTGGTATTGTTTTGTACAAAATCCAAATGTTTCTGTAAGTTTCTGTTCTGAGGATCCTGCTGCATGGGGTATTGTTGTCGGTATTGTTGTGACATCATTGGTTGAGATTGTCCTACTTGTTGACCTCTAGTCATACTTTGGAGGTTATTCTTCTGTTGAGACATTGCATGTAAGGTAACATTATTGTTCTGCTGAGACGAGGATACCTGAAAAGCTCCTTGTTGGTCTCTATTGTTTGGTCGTGATGTTGGAAGATTCGTCAGTTGATTAATGAGTTGCTCTTGTTCTTGTCGTTTCTGTTCTTGAGACGGCAGAACCATCTGTTGTTGATGACTAAAACTGACCCGTTGTATCGAAAACTGATTTCTGGTCAGTGATTGAGTGTTTTGTTAGCTTGATTGAGGAAAAGGCTGTTGAATAGGTTGTTTCAACAAACTTTGCGGATGATGTTGCGGCTGCGGTGACCGAGCTTGTTGTTGCATGTGCGAAGGTCGTAAATTACCATGGCGGATTTGATTCATTTGAGGCTGTTGCTGCTGAGGAAGAAGTTGTTGCCTACCATGTATCTGTCTTTGAGAACCGGGAACGGTTATAGGGACCTGACTTGGCAAAGCAGATGACACAGAGATTGCTCTGTGTGTTTTGCTGTAACCATTGTTGGCTCGTTGTAGTCTGCATATATGGCAACAAGGCGGGAAGAGATTGAGCTTGATTCACAACTACTTGAGAAGCTGATGTTTAGATAAACACATAGAAAAAAAAAGTTAGTTAGTGATTTCTTTGTTATTAAGCTAAAATAGTATAATTATGAAACCAAAAACTTATTACCTAGAACTCTAGTGTAAGTTCTCTGTATATAATGCAGTGTTTCACTGAGTTTCCTAAGGTAATCATTCTGAAACATAGCAAGGGGACAATGAGTAAGATATCAAATTCAGATTCTGAAGTTAATAGATGGAGAAACAATTTGTAGTTTAACACCTTATCGGTTGCTATGCTATAAAAATTTTCTTCAAATTTGGAAGCGATGTCGTTAATCTTATATTCTTCATGTGCATGAAACTTTTCCTTGAACTTTTCAACTCTACACATACATGAGAACAAAATATCAGTGACTATGAAGAATTTGGTTATAACTGATATTCAAGAGGAAGTGATACCATTTTAATTGCACTAAAAATACAAAACAGAGAAAATAATCCGTAGTTAATATTCGAACTTACGATAATCGTTTAGCGAACAAACACTGAAACAATTATACATATGTGCCAAGCAATTGTACATAGAAGCGAGAGTAAAACAAGATTCTCCTAGTGAGGAAGAGCCTAAATGCAGGTAATGAGGTTAAAAGAATATGCAAAACTTAAAGTACAAAAGGTTGAAGTTAGGTTTTGTCAACTATGATAAACATTTATGCACAACTCTTATGCTTTAACTGTTGCAATCTTTATCATGCGCAAACTACAAATATCACATCGAAAGCATGACCAAGAAAACCTTACTCTCTTTCATGAATGTTAATAATCAAATAAGAACAATGAGTCCAACAAAAGAAACATGAAACTCTTGAAAGAATGGCTTACATTTTTGAAAGAACCTTTTGCCGTAATTCAGGCTCATGTTGTGATCTCCAATCAATACGATTATTCGCAGCATCACGGTTTCCGCCTTGTTCATTAGGCTTCCAGTTAGTATTTCCCTCCATTAAGTTATGCGTCCTAACGGGGAGATGTATGTATAGGCTTTGACCAAGAACCGCCTCGCTAAACCTTAACAAACAAACAAAAGAATGATTAGAGAAATTACTCAACATGGTAACACAAAACAGATAAATATATAGTACAAGAAAACGACAAAAGAGTATTCAAAAATCAATATGCATATCACGCTAACAACCTATCGCATAATATCACACAACACGTATTATAATATTTGTTGGTGCAGGAATTAGCACCTCCGACAATACTAATTTAAACCGAGGAATAATGTGAATAAAATCGAGAATTCGATTGAACCGGGGTATCCCGGTTAGCCTGTTAATGGGCCTAAGTCATGAGATCGCCCGAAGACTTAAGTCGACAATCAAGATCGCCATAACCAACTTCTTAGGTCGTGTAAAGGGAAAACTTCCATTTAAGAGAAGAGGATCTCATGAAGAATAGAAGTAATGAAGATTTAAACCTAAGATAATTAGAAGTTTATCATATTTTGGTATATTCGACCTATTGTATAAATAGAGGGGTCAAACCCCCCATTGAGATCATCTTTAACCTAATACAAGAGACTACTATTACAGAGCAAACCCTAGCTTTTTGTTTAAGCAACCTAGTTCTTTTCCTTTGATTATTTGTGAGCTAAGAGAGGAGTGAATTTGTCTAAATCCCTTAGTACAAATTCATTGTTTGATTACTGAATCAACAATATTTAATATATAATCCTAACATTTTAACAATCAGCACCCAATGTCTAATCTTATACAAATGAAATTCAGAAATACAAAAGTAAAGGTGATACTATGTTTCCACAGATCCTACCCTCACCTTGGCAACTCGGTTGGATTTTAAGAAATAGGACTAGCAACAATGGATCCGGCTCAACAACGATCTCAAACTACAACAATTTAGATTAATCAATCAAGATTATATTCCCTTAATAATTTGTTATTTAATCTAATAACTAAACCAAGTCTAATAATTTAATATTAGTTGCTTAACACGTAATTGACTACGCCACATCCATTTACGTGACCAAATACTCCCCGGTTTAATAATTAAACCAACGCCACAATTCAAATCACGTACATGTCAATGCTACTTCTGGTTTGACAATTAACCCAACGCTTTCTAATAAGCCAATAACTGACTATATCGTCTTCTTCACTAACACAACCCAACTGACGCCATAACCGATCAACTCAAAAGGTTCCTTAATAATCAAGTTTCAATTCATGGCCGTAACTATACGTAATCCCTTGGTTTAGGTTGGTTCAATAATTAAACAACACAACACCTTAACATGAATACGAGAATAAGGTTTCACCGTTATCTCACTCTGCAACGAAGAAGTAGAGGATTCGGTATCACAGACCCAAACAAAGCACCAATGATAGATCTAGATTCCGGTGAAGAAGGAGGACGAAGAAGGCTAATAGTGGCTCAGATGGTGATGATTAGGGTTGGATGTTACGTGACGATAACTTCACGTCACCACTTAACACGATCGGGACCACAACCACAAACTACAACGATGGTGAACTCGATAGTGGAGGATGATGGTGACTTGAGAGTTGAGATCAAATTTCTATGATTTTGATAAGGTTAACATTGCGTGCTCGTAACATAAGCGGCGAGAGGAAGAAGACATTATATACATACGTACACACTTCTCACGTTTAGGTCTTGTTTTTAATGAAGATGGGCTTAATGAGAAATTGGGTCTTAGCTTTACCTCCTTTCGCCGTCTCCAGTCACGCCGAGACAGCTCCCTTTCATGCTTCTTCCGCCAGAATCCATCGCCGGATACATCTCGAAGATTGAATCAGAGTATTAAGGTAATTCACGACTATGAATCTTCTGGATTAGCGTCAGTGTATTGTTTATATCGATGTTTGCGACTATTTTTGGTTTAAGTTACTGGATTGGTGGTTTTTGAAGAAGCATCAATGTTTATAGGTTTCAGTTGTTTCAAGAACCATTGGATTCATTACTAGTAGTCTATGGTTTCATGATCAAGTAATTGTTGAAACATCGTAAATATCAAGTTTGTAGTAATTGTTCGAACTATCTATGTGAATTGTAGTTTTTTCTGTGTAGTTTACCTTGAGATTATCCACTGCTCTATACCTTGAAATTGAAATAGGCTTCACACTGAAGTTATAAGGACTTGGGGTACAAGAGTCGTTGGTTTGACTCTCCTTGTGATTGGTGCTATGAGAATCAAAGAAGCTTCTGAGATCCCATAACCATGTGTTGTTACTTTGCCACTAGGATTGTTTACGGCCTGCAACCGGAGGCTCTGATGATGGTACATATTTTGTCACCTGAAGACGTTACTAGTAATTATGTTCTTTGTGCTGCTTTTATTCATTAATTGCTTAAACTAAATGTTGTCGTTGCAAGATCTTTGTTCTTGTATGTTGGACAATGCCAATGTGCTATCGCTGAGTTGGATGCATTGGGTGATGAATTATACAAGGACAGTACCCTGATTATGAAGATTCTTAGAGACAATCTCACTTTCTGGACTTCAGATATGACTGTAAGCATCAACACAATATACATTGATCATTGTTCACTAAGTTCTGTAATTGACATGATTATAACTCTTTGGTCAATAGGACGAAGCAGGAGATGAGATCAAGGAGGCAGAACCAAAGGTCTTGTGCAAATGTCATTCTTGTTTCACTGTCTTGTCGGAACCAAAGCATAGTTAATTCATATTCTAGTACTCTCTTGATTAATAATAATTGGAAATGTATTATAGCGAGTAAAAGTAAACATGTGCAACCAAGAGTTGTTTCTTTTTGTGAATATGTTTTGTAAAACCATGTATTGTAACCAAACAAAAAGGATGTATGTATTGTTTTACAAAATTTGAATTTTTTTCTTAGAGAACCCCATTAGTGGTTTTAACCATTGGAGGACAAAAAACTTCAGAGCTCTTATGCAAGTTTTTAAGATTGAAAAAAGCTAATTTTATTCTTATAAAATGCAGAGAACCCATCATGGGGTTGTAACCATTGGAGATTCTCTTACAAATCATATATAGTCTTTTCTTTATTAAAATCGAATCACTATAAGCTTTTAGGAAACGTCAAATTGTCACTAATACTCGGCCCATTGTTGGGAATAAATCTGTATAAGTTTAGAATTGGGCTTGGCAATAGTCAAACGGCAATTCCAATTGTCCTTTTTTTCCTCTCGCACGAGTGTATTGATTTTTTTTTAACATATGAATTTATTATTTACTAGATATTGATAATTTCTTTAAAAAGTTAATTTTTTTAATTAATATTATTTATATATGAATAACATATTCAAAAGATACATTTTAGGTCTATAATTTTATTAAATAAAAAATTGATTTTTTGTCTTTAAAATGATTTATATATATAGGCTATTTTTTTTTAATGTATGATACACCTTGTGACGATTTTTATAACTAAAAGTTATATTTAATTTTAAATTGTACTTGTTGTGTTAATATTATTTATTTTGTTTAGTGTTTACAATTGTATAATTATATTTTGATAGTTAATTCTAGGGTTTCACCCATAGTATACCATTATATAATAATGGCGATCCAGACATGTCCCATGTAACCATGTCCAATGAAATTAATCATCATTTTATTATTTTCTTATAAAATTCAAATACTATAAATATTTGAAACTTCAAAAAAAAATTAATATTGATCTAAACTTTATAATTGTATATTGATTGTTATATCGAAGATTTCACCTGTAGAATATCATCCCATATTAATATCGACCCAAATCCGTCATACCATATAACCCCATCCTATGAAATTAAACATCATTTTGTCATAGTTTTATAAACTTCAAATATTTATAATAATAGAACTTCAAAAAAAAATTATTTCGATCAAAACTTCATTTGATTGTTATATCTAGAATTTTTATGTGGTATATCGTCCCATATTAATATCTTTTTTAAGTATTTATAATGTTTAATTTTATAATATTTAAACTTCTTATAAAGTTCAAATATTTATAATATTTAAATCTTCATTAAAGTTTTAAAATTATATATTTAAAACGTTTTATAAAGCTTAACTTTTAAAAAGTTAAGTATTTCTAATATTTTAAAACTTTTTAAAGTTTCAATCCTTAAAATTAAAAATACCGGAGTAAACCGGTTAACATTATTAGTTTTGGATACCTGATAAATCAAGCTTCCTGCTCATTCGTATTAAGAATCATTTTGATCCTTTTTATAGTATGACTTTGAACCATTGTCTAGTTTTTTAAACAATATGAGACCTTTTACACATATTTTGTTTTCTTCATCGATTGAGTAATGTATATCAGTTTTTGAAATTTGAATTACATGATATGCAGAAAAAATCTAACATTTATTAACTATATGTATTTTTCTATAAAATCAAAATAAATTAGAAATAAGAAAATTAAAAGTGAAAGAGGAATTTATATATTTATATTTAATGTAGGTAAAGAGAGTTTAAGAAATTAGCAATTGATTGAATATAGTGCAATAAAGATAAAATTTAATGAAGGATATTAATTTAATATAAATCTTTTTAGAATAGATTTTATAGGGACTAAAAATTAAATAGTATTTATTTTTAGACAAATATTTTGCTGGAGGATATTTTATGCAATAACTCAATTGTAATTATTCACAAATTGGATGTTAATAAAGAAAAGTATTTATGTAAGTATTTAATGTTGATTGATGAGTTGTAAGTTTTGTACTTTAAAATATTTTGTTTAGATATTTTTTGTAGAGATTAAAAACTAAATAGTATTTACATAAAAGATTTTTTACAAAAGCTTCACCAAAAATGTCTAAGTAGATTTCAAATTATGATAACTCTTACATGTACGATTTTATCACGGACGATACATTATTATCTTTATTAAATTCATAACATATGACTTTTTTCTATTTTGTAAACCTTCAACGATCTACGACCTAACGACACTTTTCTCTCTGCATAGAATTATTGCGAATAGTTTTAATTGTAGATAGATGGAGAGCTCTTATGATTGCTAAAGAGACTTTCAAATCATATATTGTATGATCTTTTCCTTTTTCTTTTAGGGCACATCAAGTTGTCACTAAGACGCGACCCAGTTTTAAATCGATCTACAATTGTAAAGTTTGAAATTGGGCTTGGCAATAGGCAAACGGCAAACCCACTCCCAACTGTGTTTTTTTCTCTCTTTCGAACGAGTGTATTGATTTTTTTTTTAACATCTGTGAGAAACGGTGAGTAATATTTTTATCTACATTTTTGTTTTGAAAAATTGTAAATAAAGAGTTCTATTCTTAAAACCTATTTTTTGTTTTATTAATTAATTTTAGTCATTCAAAATTAGTTTGACATGAGCTAAAATTAACTTACGAGATTAACACATATATTAAAATTATATTTTAACAAATTTTTGTTTTCCAAACTATTTGTGTATTTTAATATTTTTGTTAATAATTGGTTTATTATTTTAAAAAATATTATTACTAAGTTATAGATTTGATATGATATACATATGATTTTGGTATAAAATTTTTAGTATTTATCCATTAATATGAAGTATGTAGAATCATAATAATCCAGTTTATTACGATGAAATAAATAGTTATTATATATTGCAAAATAACATGTATAAGATTGAAATTTGGTTTTTAAAAGAATATACTAAATTAAATTTATCAAAATGTGGAGGTTACTCTATAGAATTAAAATATCATCAATTTAGATATTAATTTGATTTAAGATAAAATGACTAAATTAAATATTAAAATGGTATGGATTACTATTTAGAATTCAAAGATTATCAATAAATATTTATATTTATTTTTTATACCTATCTATTTTGGCAGACTTTATCTAATAAATATATCTATATTATTAACTTTTGTTATATGTTGTGAATCATGTGGGTGGAGATAATCTTTGTCACTTATAGTATCTTAATCTTGTTTCACAATTTTGTTTGCGTTTGACCAAAGTTCCAAAGAGAATGATGAGAGCACAATTTCGAGTTTGTTGATGAGTCGATAGGGTTTTGTGGGCTTTAAATAATTTTGTATATGTTAGTGATTTATATATAGCTAGGTTTGCAAGTGTTTCATTGGAATTGGATACTACTTTGTATCATCCTACTATATTATTTGGGAAGTACATTTTAAATGTAACCTTAATTTTTGTAATTAATTACATGACAATGCTATTAGAAAAATTTAATCAAAAACAAAATCTTTTAATGACATCATTAAGATTACCAAAATCATTTAACGACAATATTCATCTCTTAATTATAGGGCTTATTG